>WLWD01000117.1_pt1 | contig 39575 bp, 29 predicted proteins | sample 6712731 | NCBI WGS metagenome assembly WLWD01 (sample SAMN12718690, study PRJNA576275) | sponge metagenome | isolation source: marine sponge | host: Mycale hentscheli | place: New Zealand: South Island, Marlborough, Capsize Point | collected 2014-11-01
TATCTTCACAATGATATTTTTAGGTACATGACCCATGAAATAACTGTTATTTCATGCTATGCTGCCAAGAACCAGCCAAACTTGGCCAAACTTTTCAATTTTCTCCAGGTTTTACAGCTACCTTCCTTGGTGTACCTGAGCAGCTGCTAAAATATCAGCTGGGGGTCAGCTGGGGAGGCTGTTACCCTTTCTCTAGTACTAACTACAGTAGTGAAGATATCTAGTGTGGAATAAACCACTCATGACACTTGTCAGAGTGTTATGGCAAGATATTTCACTCTCAGGCTTTATTTTCACTCTTGAAAATAAATTAACCTGCTCATGAAATATTTCGCCATATCACACTCTGACTCATGTAATAAGTATTATATATACAATTATATTATATAATATTATACACATACATATTATATATACACAGTAGTAGGCATACTTATACCTTTTTTAGCCGTAAACATATCTTTTCTGCTAGCCAGTGTGATATGAAGTTCTATGGCAATCTTTAAAGCTCGCTTTGCTGACTTTGATGGGAACTATTTTCTAGTATAAATACTACATATCTTACCTGATTTACGGTAGCAGTTTTTTTTAGCAGCTTTTAGCTTTTCTTCAAACCCTTTTTTACTTTCATTTTCACCTTTCCAATTTTTCTTCTTCTATTTCATCAGCTCTTTGAGAACATTTTTCTAACGCCTTACTAGCTCTTACTTTTCCGCTGATGGTTACTGTTGCGTTGACAAATACCCGCAATAATATCTTGCTAAAGGTTGCCATGGAACTTCATAGTACCTCCAACATAGCTGATGCAGTTTTTGTATTGTTGACAGAGGGATTCTAAATCACTTAGACCCTTCAGAGGGACACAACAGCCTAGGACCTTCGGGACCCTAAATTCAGTAGTTCCTTCTGAGACAGCGCCTAACTATTATTTAGATAAAAGCTCAAGACGTCTAAGGAAGGAAAAAAGGGTACATGTATACGTGTATGTTCAAGGCAAATTGAATTCACAAGATATAGGAGGAGGTAGACATAGATATATCGCAAATTCATAAGTGAGTCAGCTTGTTCGCTTCTCTATAACATTTTTTGGTGAATACGGACAACGGCAAAGTGATGTAATGAGATTGGACAAAGTACTGAGCCAATGTACCTCCACCTCAGTGTCCGCAAGCATGCATGAGGAAGTTAATAATAATACACGTGAGTTACAGACACCCCAGACCAGCCAATTTATGACACTGTGGCAATGGGTACTTGATGACGAAAGAATAGGCCTGTTATTCCCTGGTGCAAATATGAGAACATATTTGTTACTCAATATGAACTTTATTTTTTGGCATAAACCGATGCTGATATCAGCCACTAATGACTCCACTACCATATACTGTGATTTAATTTCTCCTTCATTTCTTAGACTGCAGAGTGATTTAAGAATTGCAATGGTCACTTCTTTATCTTTGAGCTTCCACAATACCCATAGAGGAGTCTCAGGAATCCCAATTACCAACAGCAAATACCCTAGTGATATTCCTATTTGTATTAGTGCCAGATTGTAAAAACTCATTCTAGAAAGAGTACTCAGCAAATACAGAAGTAACGATCCTAAGGATATTGCCATGCTGGACATGATTTCCATAAAGTTACTGCGAGAGAGTTCTTCAATATACATCTGTAAGAATACCAGAAACAGTTAATATAACTCTGGGCAGTTTAAACAAGATACAACAATGACAGTAAATGCACTCTATTCTTGTTATGACTGTACCAGACTGAGTGATACAGTAGCCAAACACCAATTACAATATTACCTATTTGTTTATTTCACTGCACTCCATTGCTACAGCTCAGTAACAAAAATGAGTGTTATAATTTACCTTCAAATAGTGCTATTGTATTATAATGGGAAAGGCTATATCTGCTGAAGAACTAATTGATTCATTACTTATCTCTCAACTGTATATAATATGAATGCATGTTGTTTACATGGCCATGAAATGCCAGAGGAAAAAATAAATAGGATGCCTTAAAACTGTAACTTCCTACTGTGTTCCTAATTCTTTATTAAAGAAAAATGTAATTCTATTGTCTTCAGGTAGGGCCCATTGATTTGATAAATTAGCTTCCTCATCAGTCAATTTATAACTGAAATTTTACAAATGCAGAAATCGACGGCTGTGGTAAAAGAAAGATAATAATCACAAACTTAAACATTTGGCATAAGAATAATTTGATCATTGTGATCTACTATATGCACTTATTATGGATCTATAATGATTTACACATGTAATCACCAAATTTGAACAAATAATGTTTAAGTTTACCCTCTTATTAAATACATAATTTTAAGAAAAAGGAACTGTGACAGATAAATTCCTTCATACCACAAACTTGTCTTATTTAAGATAAAACACTTCACAGAAACCCTCAGATATTCACCAACGGATACAATATGATGAGTATATATGAGGGTTTATGGTATTTCTCAAGCTAACTACATAATGTAGTTGGGGCATGTAGCTAGCTATTAGCTAATGTACAGTTAGTAATGGAGAACTTACACTCACTGCTACTAAAGACCATTCCATGCCTACTCCTGTGATGAATCTCCCAATTAACAGAAATGTCTTGAAAACCACACCTACTAGGGCAATAGCCTGCAAAAAAAGTTTATAAAATTAGTGCATGAATTGCATGAAGAGTATAGGATATACAGTGATAGATTAAATTAACACTTCAATTATGCTGTAATATTGAAAATGAAGTAAATTGAAATCAACAAGAATTGTGAGCCAAATTTCAAAATCATAGGCCACATCTAATTACATTATTTGGGAAGAACTTGAAGAATACACACAGCTCCTGACCTCAATCTTACTAACACTTACTCCAAATATATCAGCCATCAATGTGTCAAACTGAAAAGTAGGGTCAGGGTACTACCCTTGGGCTTCGGCCATCCCTTGTGTGGCAGTTAAGTTTAGTATTAAATAATTTTCATTGATTCAATCATTCTCGGCTGAAATAATTATAATAATAGCAAATTTTTCTCTTTCTAATATAGTTAAGTTATATTATAACGTCGGGTTAAGTTATAATTAACTATATTGGCTGTTAGAAAGAGAAAAATTTGCTATTATTATAATTTACATTGATGTAGTTCTTTACTCCTTCCAGTAGGTGTTCACCTAAGTGTGGACCAAACCTTGCCACGTATGGCCTCGGAGAAGTGAAATGGGGCAGTATGTAGCTAGCAAGATTTTGACACGTGTTTAGCTAGCTGTAAAACGTGGGACACGCGCATGCGATTTACAATTTGCGAACAATGCTCCGTCATTTTTATCGAAGAAAAAAAAAAGACTAATAAATACCGATTCAATTTATCAGTGGCCTAGCTTCACAAATTGCAACCTTCGCGCTACTTGGCATTCCAGGGTAAAAGTCAGTATTTATGTGATCAATTTTTTTGATCATGCTCTCTGGTCAATTAAGTTCAGCTAATCCTGATTATTTGCAAGGTAAATTGCAAGGATCGCCTCGAAAGTTCTTTTGGGACAGCATCACAAAGTATGTCGTCGGTGTGATTATAGCCTTAGCAGCTATTAGTTTTCTCCTCGAGTTTGTTGAAGGGAGCAAACTTACTTGCTTGTCCACGACGATTCCCAGCAATTTCACGGATAAAGAATTCATAAACGTCTATTGTGCATCAAGCGTACCTAGAGGAGCGTATTTTTCAGCTTTTATAACGGTGCAAGCGATTATAATCCTTATCCCAAACGCGCTTTGGACAAACCGGTACAGTGGGAGCTTAGACTACTTCTTTGTTCAGTCTAGAATGGTAGATCGAACCAGAGATTACGAAACGGGTGAGTATTCTTTGAAGAACTATACCATAGTCAGGCAGTTGCAGAAAGTATTCACAAATTACAAGGAGAACTGGATGTTTATCACGTATGTGCTGACGCTGCTTATACAGCTAGTGCTAACACTGCTGGGACTCCTTGTAGTTGTATTTTACTTCACAAGTTTTAAAGGAACTTTTCTTTGCCCTGCACACTTGGAGAAGGACTACATGGGGCTAAACGGTTGGCCCCTCAACAAACAAGTTACCTGCGTGATGAAGCCCTTGACATTCTATGCCATGATTCGCTTTGCCGATCTTATTTTGCTGGCAATTCTGGTCCTATCTTACATTCGGTCGCTGGCTTGGTGTACATCTTCCCATTCTTTGGTACTAGGATGGAATAAAGTGGCTGATTTCATGTTTCAAACCAGTATCCCGTCTCGATACTACAGGTTTGATTCCACTCCACTGCGAGGATGGTCTGCTTGTCTCAAGTTGCCGTTACATGGAGTGCTTGCGTTTATCCCTTTTGTGGGAACTGGTCCTTACATTCATACAAACTTAGACTTCCTTCTTCTGAAGCTGGTTCGTACTGACAGTGGTCTGGGTAATATGATCAGAGAAATGCTGATTCTGTCCAGAGTGAATTATCTCAATGACAATGACAACCAGATAGTGAAACTACATAGATTGCAACAGGAGCGTGTTGAATTGAATGGTGGTGGTAAGTGATAGGTAAAAAAAAGAAGCTGTATTTCTGTTTGCTTATTTGTTGTTGTTGTTGTTGTTTTAAGTAATGGCGTATCTACTTGTAATGGCAAGAGGGAATGAGTAATGTGCTAATTTAATTGTCTATAATATTACATGTGATCTGGTCATCCTGAATGTTAGCAGTTTGTCTCTGTTTTTGCAAAAGTAAATATAGCTATTTGTTTGCTATTAAACAGAAAAACTGCTAATTAACAGAGCATGTTTTGTGATCTACCTGATAAAGAGTTCACTGCATTTACAGCTTCATGATGCTGGATCAATGAAACTGAAATGACGTTACCAAACGATATCAGTCAGTCTTTTTGACTTCCTATAAACATGTCACAAGAACAGTCAAGTTGTACTCTTATGACTTAATTAGTGTAGTAATTGTGTCGTAATTCAGCGAAGCGAGCGAAGCGAGCGGAGCTGACTCTCTAATGAGTTTGCGATATATATATATATTTAGGTCTAGAAATTGTTTTTGTTCTTGCGTGGGCGTACGTGTGTACCCTTTCTCCTACGCGCTTGCGCGGGCCGGGTAACCTTCTTAGCAACATTTTGTTTTATTTACCCGCTGTACGAAGTAGCGATGCCCAGTAGACAAAACGTTCCCTTTATCCTACGCGCTTGCGCGGGCCGGGTAACCTCTTAGCAACATTTTGTTTTGTTTACCCGCCGTACGAAGTAGCGATGCCCAGTAGACAAAACGTTAGAAACGGGGTTAGGAACTCCAGAAGAAAAAATAGTAAGGAGAGAGATAAGAAATGAAAAGGACAGGGCAAGGAGGAGGAGAGCTAAAACGAAACAGAAACAGGTAGCAAAGTAAAGAATCTTTTTTTTTGAAAAACCATTAAATATTTCTAATTTATTTATTAGACTATTCCTGAGGATTACTGTACCAATCAACTTTATACAGCTGTAGACTCAACTACTCTTGAAGACACTGAAAATGCAGCCACACCATCTGAACAAGAAGCTAATATCCCCACTACTTTTTGTACTGCAAGAGGAAGGACAAGACATCTATCAGAGGACATCCATTCTCATATACACCCAAAGCAGCAAAATAGTTGCAGAAAATATAACTCAAACAATTTCGATACCGCAAAGCCTTTCAGCTTATCAGCAACGAATGCAAGAGGTAAATATAAAATAAAATATATACTTCAATAAGTTAATACGAGACATATTTTCGTTTAGGAAACCATTATGCAGAGAGCAACGTCTACAACTAATGTCACAAAAACAGCAAGTCACACATTTGTTTGAAAGTGATTCCTCTAGATTAGAGCAGTTGTCAACTAACCAACAGCAGAGATTGGCTGATGAAACACCACTTCAACGGGAGACTAGATTGTCTCAAGTTAGGGGGAACAGGTCAAGACAACATCCCCAGGTTCCATTGCACCATATTATTCCAGCATTTGATGATCCTCAAGTTCACACAGCAATGCGTAATTTTCATGCTAAAATCTCATCGATTACTATCACAGTCTGCATAACGTGTATGGAGAAGTTTCCAGGCACCAAAATGAAATTTAAGTCATTGGAATGTTGTCAATGTAGCCGGGATAAACATATCCCTAAGCTCTATTCAGCTCAAAATAACATGCATCCTGGAAACATTCCTCCACTTGCAGGTTAAATTTAATGTAAAACTATAAAAATTAACCTAACTCTATGTAGTCTAAGATCTACATCCATTTAACATACTCTGCTCTCCCTCTGAATATGTTATAGTACCCAAACAAACTCTTTTATTTTTTATTTTTATTAAACCACAAAGTTTACATCAGCTATAACTGTAATGATGTATGACATTTTTAATTAAATAGCGGTATATTCTGTCTAAAACACCAGCCAATAACTTTGATGGTAAAATAATTCATTATTCTTATATTATCACAAATAATATAACATTTAAACTTTATTATATAAAGCAATACTATGTAGCTGATTACGAATTACATTAATAAAATAAATAATAAAATAATTCATTACTCTTGTTTTACCACAAAAAGTATAACATTTATACTTTATTATACATAGCCTAAATTTTATAACCTTCATCATACAGTGGTATAGAATAGAAGCACCAATGAATCTATATGAAACAACAGACAGACATAACATTAACAACATCAAAATAAATAACTGTATCTATAGCTGCAATTACAGGGAACATGCATCGCTCGCTTCGCTATTTTGCGCTATTCGAGCGCACCACTAGTTAATAGTAATATATTCTTCCTTGAGTGGAAGTGATTTATATTGAATTACATACTACATTGAAATAATATTTACTATTGTACTAACTTCCTCAGAAATTAATGAGTACATTACTCAGAGATATGAACTCTTAATATATAGCATGCATATTAGTCTGGATTTACTAAAGAAAGGGTTCCAAACTCTGTGGTAAGATAATCTTTTCCTTCTGAAAGCCATGAGCTGGCAAAAAATACTAATAGAAGACAACTAATACTGAACGATTACAAGTATGAATAAAAGCAGTGACTAGAATTGGTAATCACAATTGTTAGATTATCAAGCTTTAAAAAACAATACAGAATTAAGAAATGTTGGCTGTAATTGGCAATTGAACACAGGACCACTTGCTTAATGCACAAGAGCTACTCCAACCACTAAGCTATGGCAACCAATGGGTGACTGAACATTTCAATTCTGTATTTATATTGTTTAAGGGTGATGCTATGAAGAGAGACAGAGTACATCTAATGGGAAAAAAAAAAGCTAAGGAAAAATAGTGAAAATTACATTGTGTACCCAATTCTCCTACACATTATTCTAATAGTAAGGCAAAACCCTGTTGTAACAGTATTTCCAAACCTTCACTAGAAACGGCAGTATTTCTGAAGATATCCACTAATTCTATGTAAGATAGCTGTCTATGAGCCTTATTTGTGTCATTACTTAGTCTTGCATAGGCCATGCAACATGTGAATACAGCAGTGTCAGGCCATATCTTTAGAGGACATATTTAAGTAGTATAAAAATAAGTCAAAATATGACACATTGGCATTGTTGCTATTGTTGAGAACATTATGGTTTTATTTTCCTGACAATACAGATATTACAAGCATTGATGGATCTGAGCTGGGTTTTGACAAAGATATCAAGTGGAAATTTCCCAAAGTAGCTGGCATAGAAGGTCTTTATAGTTCTCCCCCTAGTCCACTTGATCATGATGATACATTGGTAAGTAAAGGTATTATAGCTTTATGGATTCATAATAGCAATTGAGTCTATCATTACTGTGTTTAGGTACTTCCAGCTTCATTGAGGGGAATTGTGCTAGGGTTTGCTTCACTGGCCACTTTCCGGAATACTGCCATGTTCATAACATTCGGATCAGCATCCTTGGGCATTCCATGTGCTTTAGCTAGAGTGTTCAAGAAAGTAAGAACTGATGCATACATCACCCAAGTTACTTATTACTGAATTTATCTCGGGTAAAATTTCACTAAGCTCATGATCACTTTGTCTGCCTGTTTTTTCTGTCAGGTTGACTCAGGGCCGTAGCCAGGGGGGGGTTCAGGGGGTTACACGTAACCCCCCTTTCAAATTAATGATATTCATAGAAGTCTGTCAATAGTTGTTAATCACCATTAGTGCCCACAAAGAAAAAGCAGCTGCTGATATAATACACTTATGCTTGCCTCAGCACTTGATTGTGTAGTAAGGTTGCAGTAACTTGAAAATGAAGAGACAGTGCCAATCCAAAGATATTCGATTGTTTTTTAACAAAAAGTTAGCTGTGGAAGGAGATGGTGAGCACATTATCATGAGCTAGACATTGAAAAGTAAATATTGCACAAATATAATTCATTATGTTTAGATCATGAGTTAAAAGAGGTACCATTCCAATTTCCATCGGATGAATCTGAAAATAATGTAGTTCCTTCTAGCTCTCTTCAGAGGTCAGATGTTTTCCTAGAATGTACAAGCTCTAGTGCCTGTGCAGATCAAGTATGTAATGATATTGGTGCACTATTAACTTCAAGTAAGTCCATGGAGGAAATATGTGCCTCGATAAGTAATCTATCACAGGGTGAGATGTTTTCTTATTTGTATCGCCACGTGCAACCTCCAAGTAATCTGCCAGCTACATTCTTATATGGTGCTAATCGAAAGTTTGGTATTTCTTGGGTCATTAAATTTCCTTGGATTCTGTATAGCCCTAAGGTAAACGGCATTTTCTGTGGACCATGTGCTATTCTTCTTCCAGTAGATAAGCGTAAAGATAAAGGTTTACTTGTTAACAGGCCTTTTTCCAACTGGATTAAGTTGAGCAGTGTATTGAATGATCATTCTAAACTTAAATATCACCGTGACTGCCTCCAGCTAGCTGATACCATCAAAAGTAGTGTCGAAAATCCAGCTTCACGTGTTGATGTCATGACAAGTAATACTCTGCAAGCCATAATAAAGGAAAATGAGCATATACTAAAGCAAATTGTGCGAGCCATTATTTTCTTATCTAAACAAGCTATTGCATTCAGGGGCAATTCAGAAGTTATAGATTCTAGTAAGAATCCTGGAAACTTTTTGGCCCTGCTCAAAGTATTTGCAGAAAGTGATGAAGTTTTATATAATCATCTTCACAATCCTAAAGCCAAGAATGCCAAACATTTGTCCCCACAAACTCAAAATGAACTAATTAATATTATTGGATATGATGTTATTCTTTCTAAAATAGTTTCAGAAATAAAGAAAGCCAAATATTACTCAGTTCTTGCTGATGAAGTATCTTGTCATCATGTGGAACACTTACCCATATGTGTTCGGTTTCTTGATGCCAATAATGATATACGTGAGGAATTTATTTCATTTATAAAACTTGAAAGAGTTCGAGCTATGGACATAGTAAATGCCATTGTACAGTCTTTGGAAGGAATTGGCTTGTCACTAGATAATTTGCGTGGTCAGGGGTATGATGGGGCATCCACTATGAGTGGAGTGAAAGCTGGTGTGCAGGCAATTATCCAAGAAAGGCAGCCTAAAGCTCTTTACACTCACTGTGCTGGGCATTCCCTTAACCTAGCAATACTGAATTCTTGCTCCATTCCTTCCATAAGAAATTGCATAGACCATACCAATCCACGACAGCAGCACCGGTCTAACCCAGATAGTACCTCAGTTGAAGAGTACTTTAAAATAACTGTTGCTATACCTTTTCTTGATCACCACATTGATATTGACACTGTTTGCAAATTATACTTAGAAAAATATCCACGCAGAATTAAATGTGCAAGTTTGTTATTTCAGTAATATCCTCAAAACAATCTTTGATGTTTTCATGATTCTCTCAAATCCAATGTGCTATTTAGTTTTATATAATGGTCTGTCTTAATGTCAATTTTGTTGATAATGGATGATAGCTAATTAAGAGGTGTGGTTTGGGTGTGGTCAGGTTGTAACCCCCCTTTTGAAAAGTCTGCCTACGGCCCTGGGTTGACTTCAAACAAAAGACTTACATATAAGTTTTAAAACATACAAAGTATTACCTCATGACTACTAGCAATCAGTGAGGGAGTAAAAATGGAATTGTAATTTCCATTTTGCAGGGAATGATGTATATGCAAATGATGAACCTTTAACATGTAAATATATTTATAGAGAAAGTGATAAGAGAAATGTACAAGCACGCATAAGCATGCCGATTAACAAAATACAACACACGTTAAATTCTTACGTGATGAATTGAACCCACTAAAAATTATGTTTTAGCACAATTTTGATGAATAGCTAAAATTGCAACTGAAACCCGTCCAGCTATAGATATGCTATCTATAAACTACTGTCTAATTCAACCACTCACCAGACATATTGGGGTAGGTCAATTTGGTGTAATCTTGAATGATGGTTGCTACAAGAGACCAGTAATATAAAGCTTATAAGCGTTTTTGTTGTTGTTGTTATCCTCTTACAGGTAATTGTTTTAAATTTCAATCCTCATTACAATTTAAAAGCTGCAGGGGAAGATCAATTCTATCACTTGAGTAAATATTTATCAAAAATTCAAGTGATCTCGTATCCTGAAGATATTTTATCATCTACATGTGATAAATTTGAAGATGTAAGTAATCAGTTCAAAATATCAATAAAATCTATGTAGGCCTGTTTTATCTGTCAGTCAGTCAGTCAGTCAGTCAGTCTGTCTGTCTGTCTATCTGTCTGTCTGTCTGTCCATCCATTAAAAAGGTTATTATAATGTAGTGGAAAGAATCAGTCAAGGAACTTGAAGACATTGACTTTATCGTGGTTGGACCGATTCATAGAAAATTCAATGTCACTACTGGTATAAACTATTGTTTGTAGACAGGTTGAAGTCTTTATATATTGATTGTTTTATTGCAGTGTCCCTATGCCTTACCGAATTAGCGGATAAGCACTTTAAGCAGACCTCACTATTAACAATCCTACCAGTAAAAATCGGAGGTAAAAACACTAGATCAGTTTTTTGCCAATATTCTCCTCCTGAAAAATAGTAAGTCAGTGATATTGATAATATTTTTGGATTATTGTTAGTTTAAAATGTGCAGTTTTAAAGAGAGAAACCAACGAATTCTAATGCGGAGTGGTACGGACCTATCCACCTGGCCACCAACACCTATTGACAGTGACAAGGAAGGATCATTCATGTTGAATCACTCTATTTTCAGAGTGGTTGTAGGAAACACAGAGTGCAGCTTTGTCTTCCAAGCCTATCAGAATGCTGCAAGCTCTGCTAAAGAAAAAGAAGATGAAACTTCTTCTGTCGTGGGTATGACTGCGTCTACATCAGCAGAAGGGAAGGAAATGGTACCTATGACTGAAATGGAGGGCACACCTTTGTTGTCTGGACCAACAAGGCTTTATTCATAACTTCCGAACCTAAAAATAGACTATTCAGAAGTAACCACATTAAGAGTCTTTTAGCAAAATGTCCAACTGTTGTAGAGTCACATTTAATTAATAGACAGGCACTTCATATTAGCAGCTGAACTAAAGTCAATGAGTACATCAAACAAATAATTAGGAAAACTAAGTAGTAGACCCAGGAAAGATATTAAGATATTTAATCCAAGAAAAAGAAAGCTAGCTGTATTAATTAGGTTTAAGCATTTAAACACAAGTCACATTCCTCAGATTCATAAATGGTTGCATGAGTATATAACTAAATACCTCTGCAAAAGAGTACTCCAAAATAGAATGAAGCACCAAAAGTGCAAACCCTCAGTGCTATAATATTATTTTATTGGCTATTCTAATCAGGTATCATGGATCAATATAGCTGGAATAATGAAAATGGTACATGTAAACGATGTCTCAGTAAGAGAAGCTAAACAGGTAAACAGGCAGAAACAATCACTGGTATTATGTATGTATAATATATATATATATATATATAAATTTAAAGAATTAAATTATTAGCTCGTGATTACGGCGTGACAGTAGCGGGGTGTTTCCCACAAAAGCTGAAAGCTTTGCGTTTTCTCAAAAATTAGCCCAAATTAAGAAAAGTAGCACAATGAAAGGTCCTAAATCGCCGTTCTGAGTAAGTTCATAAATGACGGTTAATTGTCAGTAATCTCCAAAATCAGAGCGTGACAGACAGATAGACAAACAGACAGACAAGATGACTACTATGGCGTGCTGAGGTTTCAACCCTCTCCTCACTTCTCGCAAGCCCAGGGTCTGTTTTCAGCTTCCGCCAACTGCCCAGACTGGCTCAGTCTGACCGACATTGACGTACCCCTCCAACAGCGCCATCATTCCCACGCCATTGACAATGCCCTACATCACCAGGTCACTTTCTCTAGCTGCTCCTTCCCCTAGGGCCCGTGCGCTCGCCACCTCCACTGCCCTACCACATGCTGGGGATCGGCTCAGAGCCCTAGCTATACTATAACTAAAAGAATTATGAGACTAATGCAAAACATTTTTTTAATTTCATTGTTACTCACCTGCAATTTCTTAAAGCTAAAAAGGTCTCTATATAGCAGCAAAATGAAGTTGAAGCATACTTGCCTTATAATAACATATTGAATTGCCTTCTTACAGCACATCTTTGGAAATGTAAGTGCTAGTCTTTCAACTGTGTGATTAAGTCATGCTCTTGCTTCATTGAATGACATAAAATAAAAAAAAAAGCACCCACTTCCTGCTTTAAAAAACAACAACAACAACTGAGTGTAGCTTTGACTTTTGGGTTCAGCTGGAGATCCCTTTGAAATGAGTGATATTCATATTATTTGTGAACTAGCTTAGCACTGTGCAACACGTATCTCCGCATACTTCTTTACTTGGTTTGCATTACTCCAGAGATGTAGCTACTCAAACTTAGCAAAGGCTGAAAGTTTTGACACTATTCATCATATCCACAAAATTGATGGTGTAAACCTTTTTATAGAAGCATTCAAGAAGGATACTGGGGGTAAGTCAAATATATATTACCCTCCTGAATAATGTTATTACAAAACTAACATTCCGTCACACTTTATGCTTTGGGCTGGAGCAACATTTCATACTGTACCTCTTTCCCAAATCCTGCGCATGTGGCCTGTATACAAGCTTTAATTCTCTTCCAAGATGGATAAAATCATTTATTTCAACTGATGAACACATGAAGTGTTTCTTGCTTTACAACACAATTTCATACAGGTCACATTACATACACACACATACACTGCTAATTAATTAATATAATTTTATCAGGCTCAAAAATTCATTTAATCTACCCTCATTGAAGCAGATTAGTACTAAAAGCAATAAGGGCCAATTATATTCAGGTCAAAACTTGAGAATTTATAATTAGAATATCAATAATTGAATATGGTTTTGGATTTGAGCAAGTCTTCACAAATAACATGTACCCACCCTGCACATGTCCAAATAATTATATTTTATGCACAGCTTGTGATGATGATGTTCACTGTAAAAAAGATCCTGTTTCTTGTGCAGTGTTCATAGTAAAGAAAATTCATTTGAAAGGCTAAAGGGTAATATTACTGTAAGGAATTTGTCAGTTTCTTGAACAATATCCACTTTAAGGGAAGTTCAAATTTAAAATATTTGCTCACTGTGATGTGTTTCAGCTTTTTCCTATTCACAGGCAACCTGAAATTTACTTTTGCGTACCACAAGCATTTTGAGGAAGAGTATTTCCTATAGTATAACCCAATCACAAATATATGCCAATTGCAATACAGTTTTCATTACTCATATCCTAACCGAGGTAGTGGTGGACCAAGCAAAGAGGAGGTTGGAATATACAGCCTATGGGACATTGTATATGAGGTTACAAGTGAATGTGCATCTTCATAAAAAGACCAGCTTTTTTTTGCTACAATGGGCTAGTTTCTTTTCTTTTTTCTTTCTAATAATTATTAGAAAAAAACAGTTACTTATTTTAAGTAAAAAATCATGTTTGTTAGCTGCTGAGGTGTTTGTTCTCTAATTTTTATCACAGTCAGGCCTATCGATCTATTTTGTTGTTGTTGTTTTTTTTTAGCTATAAACACATATACATGCTTGGTCTTGCTAAGTAGACAATGATTTTGGGTAAAAACCTTTTTTTTTCATCTGTAATTTCCTTATTCTTTCCCTCTTCCACACTTCTCCTTCCCACTTCTTTGTTTATGTTATACACATAATGACCTGACAGTTTGCGCTGTGATTGTTTCCCTCCTATAAAACCAATCAGTCACTGGTGCTATAAATGTATATCTAATTGTCTCCAAAGTCAGCTCCAGAAATGGCAAAATCTTCGAGTACTAACCCAGATAATTTGGCAGGGAAGCTTGGCGGCTCTCCGAGAGAATTCTTCTGGGATGCAGTAACCAGATATGTAGCTGGTATCATCATCAGTGTGGCAGGAATCAACTACCTTATTCAATTTCTTCAAGGGAATAGAATTTCCTGCTTCACTCCAAAATTCAGCAGTGATTTTTTTAATGTTTATTGTGCTCCTGGGGTCCCAAAGTCCCAATATTTTCCTGCGTTTATGACGGTACACGCTATATTGATCCTGATCCCCCATGCGCTATGGACAAACAACTTCAGTAATAGCCTAGAGTTCTTCTTCACACAAGTCCGCAAGTTAGACTTATCCAGGAATATTTATACGGGAAGCCATAAAAAGGATGATTACACTATTATAAATAAAATACTGAATATATTTTCTATTCATGGTCAGAATGGCATGTATATATCATACATAGTGAGTGTGGTGGTGCAAATTGTCATCATCTTGGCTGGCATGTTTGTGGCTATTTTTTACTTCACTGATTTCAAAGAGGTTTTCTTTTGTCCAATGAGAATGGATACCCATAGTGAACTTAAGTTCTGGCCCTTCAAGGGACCAATAAGATGTGTGTCAAACTCTTTAAACCTTTTTGCGGCAATTCGCTTGCTGGACCTGATACTCTTGATGCTGCTTCTTCTGTCCAAGTTCTGGTCCTTGGTATGGTGTAGTGCTTCTCATTCACAAATTCTTGGAATGCATGAAGTTGCATTGTTCTCATACCAATCTGGCATGAGTACAAAGGAATATGAATTTGACTCTAAACTGACCAGAAATATTCCAGGCTTTGCTGGCCATCTTTTGCAACTTTTGCTATTGTGGACACCTTTTTGTGGTTCAGGCCCTCGCATCTCGACAAATATGGATTTTTTAATGCTGAAACTTTATCGTACCAAAAAAGGATTGGCCTTAATGCTCAGGGACATGTTTATTTATTCAAAAATAAGAGATTCTAATGAATATGACTTGCACGTTGTTAAGGCTCACAAGATTGAACAAAACTGTGAAGCGTTAAATGAAGGTGGTAAGTGTTAATTAATTAAGGAAATCCCTAATGCTGTCAACACTAAATATACAACCAGTAGCTATGTCCTCAAGGGAACATTTGAGTCATTGACATACCATTACTATAGCTTTATGTCCTTATAATTTCTATTTAAAGTTGAACAGTTGTTAACAGTTTCTGTAAAGCTAAAATTTTTGTGGTCAATATATATTTATTCTGCCCATTTCACAGGCTCACTTTAAAACAATATGAAATTAAAAAAATAAACTGTCCAGGAGGTCAACCCAGAACCATCTGCTTTACCACTGAACTATGGAATTCTGTTATGCTACAGTCTCACTCTGTAAAATATTATTTTATCCACTTATTCCTTTTTTCAATTTATCACTTTACAATTTTATATTCAGCCTTTTTAGATATAGTCCTTGCCATTCACAGGTTCTTTTAGACTAGTGGAATTCAATCTCGTCTGACAGCCAATATATTTTTGTGTAAGAGAGAAACTGCATCTAATCAATTTAAAAGGCTAATTATATTATCGGCACAAATTAATAAAAGTTGGTCTTAAATTTCAGTTTGAGGGTTGAGAGTGAGACTGTAACATAGCAATCCCTCTCAATACATATGTTGAAAAGTTAGTTGCCCATTAGTCACCATAGCTAAGTGGTGATCCAGTGACAGCCATTTTTTCCCTTTTTATTCTATATTGCTTAAAAGAGCCTGTGAAAGAGAGTACATTAAATAGAAGTGATAAATTGTTATTATTTATTCAAATGCTTGCTATAATTAAAAAATTCATTTATTGTTTTGTTTGCTGTTGTTGATGTTGTTTTCTTCTTCTTTTTTTCTTATTTATTTATTTTCCATAGACATCCTCAGTAAGTCAGATATTAAGCGAGTTAGTGACCTAGTATGGACATTTTCTAAGGCCTCAAATAAAAATGGTGTCTACAAGGGACCAAACAAACCTCTTGATAAGGGCACTGCACTGGTGAGCTAAATTTAATTTTACTAATAACCTCATAGCCCCAGGCCAACTGCATTATCTGGCTACAAATTTCCCCCTTTTCTTAGTGCTTTAAAATAATTTTGTTTGGTTAGCAGCTGCCCTTAAAAAAGCAGCTGGATATTAAAAATTTGATTTTCCTTAGAGCCAGGTTTATTTTAGTCAAGCTTTTCACCATTTACCCTCCCCTCCCCCCCCCCACCTTGCCTCCACTAATTTAAATACTGGCCCTGGTATTATTGTTGCTAATTTAGTATTACTATTATTGTTGTTCTGCTGTTGTTTAATATCATCATCATCATCATCATCATCATCATCATCATCATCATCATCATCATCATCATCATAGTCATATTTAAGCATATGCACTTTCATTGAAGACACTTTGTGTTCATAACAATCAACATGGTACAAATAAATATTAGCAGATGTAGGCTTTTGCAAGCTTTGAGTCATATAGATCTCAGCACTATGCTTTTTGCATAGCTCTCATTAGAGGCAGTGCTACTGTAAGGGCATTTAGCCTTGGAGTCAACCATGAACTGCACGCCCATCACATTTCATAGCAATTGCTCCACCTCACATTTTGTGTTTCTGTGCAACTGAATTAGTAAGTTGAAAGAAAAATCCATATTCAATTATTTTAAAAATCTTATAACTGCTGAGAGCTAACCATAGTAAATAGTTACCTTCAGGAACAGTGTGTTCTCGACTAGACCACTCCTTTGTAGTACAAAAGTGGATTTTTTTTGAGAACAAGGAAAACCTTTGGTCCCATTTATTTTCATGAAGTTAGTGAAGATGTAGATAAGATGCACTAAATTTTTGCCTCAGTGAGAACTATTCAACATTATTTTCATTTGCATGAAGTGCAGTCTCTAAATTGATGTCTCAAGTAATTTGATACTAAGCAAAATGTAATTGAATTTAATCTATAAACAAACTCTTGTTTCCAAAATTTGGCATTAAAAAAAAACAGCTGTCTTTAATGGGTAAATGTAACAAAACATTCAGAAATTGCCAACAAACATGAACTTCTACTCTTTAAGGATAATTTGTATTAGCATTCCAACATTAAGAGAATATAATTGTCTGTGTCAGGTGTTACCCAACTCAATTAGAGGAACAATCCTAAGTTTTGGATCACTGACGACTGCTCGAGAAGCTGCTATTTACATTTGTTTCAGTTCATTATCCTTAGGAATTCCATGTGCCCTAGCCAGAATATTCAAAAAAGTAAGTCGGACAAGAATGTTCTGAAGAGAAAATGGTGACTTAACATTGTATAAACTGTTTGTGTGTTTCTTGCAGGTACAGTGTTCAACTTTAATAATTACTTTCGAAAACGTGAGAACCAGAGAAAGTTTTATTTTTCTGAAAAGTATCTATCTCAGATAAACTGCCTCAATTATCCAAAGTGTGTCTTTGCATCTAACAAAATTCAACTTCAAGATGTACGTTATAGCGTTGGGCTATATAAATGAAAATGTGAACAAGTGAATAAGCAGGCCATTGTGTCATGTGAGAAATATGCTGTGTAATGAAAATATTTTGTATATACTTTATTATCTGTAGACTGTTGTGTTGTGCTCAGTAGTCAAGCTGTGTTAGATTCAGTAGTCAAGCTGTGTTAGATTCAGTAGTCAAGCTGTGTTAGATTCAGTAGTCAAGCTGTGTTAGATCCAGTAGTCAAGCTGTGTTAGATTCAGTAGTCAAGCTGTGTTATAGTCAAGTTGTGTTAGATTCAGTAGTCAAGCTGTGTCAGATTCAGTAGTCAAGTTGTGTTAGATTCAGTATTGAGCCAACACTTGTAATTAGAGAGTATGTCTGTGAGTTGGGATTACAGAAGTGAGTAAAAAAAAATTTAATGGCTAACATAATTCAATAGGAGTTTATAACTGCCCATCAAATATGATCTACAATGGCTATAGTAAGAAGTGGGTAGTCTAACTGTACCTAATGCTTCCTACTTGATATAGTTGACTATTATTTGCTTTCCACACCTTAATTATTTTTGTCATAAAGAGCAGCTAGCCTGTGTTGAATGTAATCCACTAAATGTACTATTTCCAATAGCAATGAACAAGTGAATAAGCAGGCCATTGTGTCATGTGAGAAATATACTGTGTAATGAGTCTTGAATTTTATTATTTTTATTGCAGTGGCGTGAGTCATTGCGTCCCTTAAAGAAATTAAACAGTGTCGATTTCATTGTGGTACCACCTATTCACAAAAGTCTCAGTTTGACTGCAGGTAACTTGCTTGTGAGTCTAAGTTAATTTAGTAGTTTTTCATCTCCATAGGAATTATAAGAGCTTTCCAATGAAGCACATGTTATTGCGTTGTGAATGATTTATTTGTTACTATGGACAAAAGACTTCAAATTTATGTATTGTTTTTGTTCGCCAGAAAATCAATCATATTGTCTGCAATGTCTTAGTATCTAATTGACTAAAACATCTTGCAAATGACTCATTGTATGGTACACAATATGTTGTGCAATAAGTTAAACAAATGTTGGTATGTATGTGTGTTTTAAGTTTCTCTTTGCCTGGATGAGTTGTTGCAATCTGAAGATCTGAAAAAACATTTTAGCCAAACTAAACTTCTGACCATTACTCCAAGCAATATAGGAGGGAGAGCTACTAGTACTGACTATTTTAAATATGATCCTCCAGAGATACAGTAAGTTTTTATTATTGCTATACACATTAATAATATTTTTAATATTGTACACGTTGATACTCAGTTTTAGAGAAATAATAAAGCCTATTGAACCACAAACTGGTAGTGGTACTCTTAAATGGCCTCCGCAAGTTGTGGGTAGAAGAATTAAAGATGGCAAAACTACAGAAAACTATGAACCAAGGTTTCCAGTTGGAGGTACACAATGCACATTTAAATTTGGTTTTTATGAACGCTCACATTCTAAGGAAGTGGACAAAAGCAAAGATGAGGTGATTATAGTATGCATCAGATGTAGTATTTAATGTGAAGCTGATTAGCTAGAACTTTAACTTACAAACATTTTTGGTCCAATCAATTTGTTATTTATTTAATCAACAATCAAAATCCAGGCCGTAGTAACTACTCACTACCACTTATTGTAAATAACAAAGAAAACAATGAAAAAATAATCTAACAGTTAAACGTCATAATATTATAATAAAAATAATACATACCCAAAATTTATTTTACTGAACACCTCAAATAGTATGTTTTGTGGTTAATACCTCCTATGGTCAAATATTTCTTGCTGCCAGCTGTAGTTTTTGCTGTATGCTGAAAAGTTAACAGAGTGCTGGAATTGGAGTTTCACATTGAAATTATATACCAGTGAGTATCTCTTGCATTTTTAAGGTTCTTCTCTTATGGAGACAGCATTTACATCTACTGTTGTGATTGCTCGGGCTACATTGATGCCTGATTAGGAATAGTCAAAATAATTTTTTTTAGTGTAAGAATGATTTTGTAATAGCTAGCTAATGTATAATAGCTACAGCACTGAGGGTTTTCCCCTTTGGTGTTTCATTTATATGTACTTGTTTTCATTACATTATGATTGATTGTTATTACAAACACAGGGTCCTACAGTGGCTACTCACGAGAGTAAACTACCTGCTCCAAGGTCAGCTTATGAACAGGAACCAGCTGTAGCAGCTACTTATGAAGATAAACCTGAAGACACTGCAGTTGAAGAAGAATTTCCAGTAGTTAATGAGTTAGAAGAAATTCCACAAGAAGAGTATTCAAAAGCTCATGATTTTGAAGAAGAGGTGCACGGCCAAGAAGATGTTGAGCCTTTATTAAGTAGGACACTTCATGCACCAACTCTATTAAAAAAATGTAAAAGAGTTGCTACACCATCCCAAAAAATTGGAAGGATCCCACTGATTAGTTTTAAAAAGGCTGCACAGCCAGTTGAACATTTAGATACAAGTGATGATGAAGAGGAGCAGGAAGAATATGGTGTTTATATGCCTTAATAAAGTTTGATGTATCAGTAATAACTTTCATTACACCTCAGTAAAATACAAAATACTCCCTACTATACTAAACGATATTTTTGTGCCTAAATAAAATATAAACAAAACGGTCTATCTATTTTCACTAGTAGTAAACAATATTGTGCTTGTCTTAGACTATAATATTGGACCATCCACTGCTTTTTTGTATACAGTCATTTAATAATTCCTGCTGTTCGTGAAATTTCTGTTTTTTTATATAGCTGTATTAAAATGTAATAATTTTTTTTTGTATTGTAGTTTGGGTTGTTTCTTGTTTTGTCCAAATGTTAACAAAATAATATAAGAATGCTATCTCAACACAGAGCTACAAAAATTTTGTTTAATGTGTGTGTGGAATGGCAGTTTGCTACTATTGCATACTCATCTTCTAAAACATGTCTAAGGTAATTAGCTATCACATAGTAGCTAGTCCTGAGTGAAGAAATGCTTATTTTTAAGCTTTTGTATTGCTCAACAATTATTTAGCTAGCTACCATTTTACTCTGACTGATACATAAAAAATTATCTGATGAAGGCCACAGCACTCTGATATCACAGGTTTAGATTTCCTGTCCAACATATTATGTAAAAATGTTAAACAAGTATCCGGATTCTGAGTGACAGCAAATTTCAGCTACTCCTTTCCTCTTCTAAATCGTATTTGGCGGTTGCAGCGTACTCCCCTTTACCAGAAAAATTTAGTTGGATTTCCAATGATAAAGCACAAGTAAGTGGATTAGTTCAATGAATGATATTTCTCTAAATAATGGTATACTACTTATTTCATTACAGTTGTAGCTGATAGCTAATAATTAACATTTTCAGCCTCATTTATGCCTCATGAGAGTCAATATAAATTACATACAATGTTAATTGCTGTCATTTTGCTTGGTATACATTTGTGCAATAAGTTAAACAAATGCTGGTGTGTGTGTGTTTTTCAAGCTTCTCTTTGCCTGAATGAGCAACCCAAAGATCTGAAAGGACATTTTAGTTAAACTAAACTGTTGATCATTTCTCAAAGCATAATGGAGAGCTACTAGTAGTACTGATTGTTTTGAATATGATCCTCCAAAATATACAGTAAGTTTTTAACTATTGCTATACACATTAATAATTTTTTTTTAATATTCCACATATTGATACTCAGTTTTAGAGAAATACAAAAGCCTATTGAACCACAAACTGGTAGTGGTAATCGTAAATGGCCTCCGCAAGTTGTGGATAGAAGAATTGAAGATGACAAAACTACAGAAAACTATAAACCAAGGTTTCCAGTTGGAGGTACACAGTGCAAATTAAATTAGGTTTTTATGAACGTAACAAAAGCAAATATGAGGTGATTATAGTATAATACTTAATGAAAAGCTGATTAGCTAGTATACTTACAAATATTATGTCCAATCTACTTGTTATTGTATTAAATCAACAATCAGAATCCAGGCTCTAGCAACTACTCACCACTACTTTTTTCATCAAATAGCAAAGAAAACATGAAATAATCAAACAGATAAACTTCATATTATAATAAAATAATCTTCTTCTCCTATGAAGTCAGCATTTACATCCACAGGTTTTCACTGCTCAAGCTATATTGATACCAGATTAAGAATAGCCAAATAAATTATTCTTTTGGTGTGAGAATTCATTTTGTAATAGCAGTGATTAGGGTTCACACCTTATGTGTTTCATTTCTTTTGCTTATAATACATATACACATGATAGCTAATTGATTGCTATTACAGGGTCCTACAGTGGCTACTCACAAAATCCAACTACTTGTTTCAAAGTTAGATTGTAAAGAGGAACCAGCTGTAATAGCAACTTATGAAGATAAACCTGAAGACACAGCATGTGAAGAATTTCCAGAATTAATGAATTCAAAGAAGAGTATCCAGAACAGGAACATTTAAAAGTTGGTTATTTTGAAGAAATGAAGCAAGGCCAAGAAGATGTTGAGGCTTTATTAAGCAGAAAGGTGCTCACATCAACAATGTTAGAAAACATGGAAAAGTTGCTACATCACCCAAAGAAATTGAAAGGACCTCACAGATTAGTTCTGACAAGTCTGGTCACCAAGCTGAAGATCTTGATACAAGTGATGATGAAAGGAGAATAAAGAATACTGTATTTATATGTCTTAATAAAAACATCATGTACATTACATCAGTGAACACCCTACATCACTGAACTATATTTTTGTGCCTAAAATAATTAATCTATTTTACTAGAAGTTCATTATTATACAATTGTGAGATAATGTAGCTGAAAATCCACTGGTTTTTTTTGTTGTTGTTTTTTTGTATACAATCCTATAATGGTTGCTGTTGTATTAAAAATACTGTATTTGGGCATAGCTAGCAATATATGAGAATTTATTAAGTCATAGCAAGTGAGAATAGCTCATTTTTAGAATTGTTTTCTATTGGAGTTGAGTAAACAGATGTTTTGACAGTGATGGACTAACGCTAATAAGGGGAAAATTGAAAACGAAATTTACTGCTCTTATAGTATTCTTTCACTTTCGAAGGAAGGCTCTAATGGAGTCTAAACACTTGGACAGGAGGATAGCTACCCCACCTTTGGTTAGTAAGCTAAATCAATGGCTCTTCATTAGAATTTATTTCAGAGCGCTTTACCACTGTATTGTGTCGTTATAGGTAGTGAATCCTCTCCTGAACTTCCAAACAGTACTACTGGAACTGTCAGAATAGACTGGGTTGCTGCTCTTGAAGATGAAAATGGAGTACTAAATGTGTAAAAAAAAATGAGTGCAAACTGAGTTTGAATGATAAGTCAGGGTACTTTTTGAGGCAATGATGAAATGTAAGATCCTCTAAATCTCACCTACATTTATAATACCTTTTATTTCATTTCAACTCCTGTGGAGTGACCTGCGTTCACAAGGCAACTTTTGTGCTTCAATTTCTTCTGATACAGGCATTATCAGCTGGAACAACTTGTGTTGTGGTTAGCTGCAATATCTCAAAAGTGAAACTGTAACTTTTTCACTATTTTTACAGCAATGTTTTAATATGACCTGAAAGTTCTTTTTCTACTCATTTTTATCAAGTTATTCACTTTTTTTTTCAAATTTTCATCCAAAAATTACCATTTTTTACCAAAAAATTAATATGTAATCAAGAAAATTCCCCTATTCACTTTTTAAACAAAGTATCAAGTATCAAAGCCAAGTCCCTTTCTACTCATTATTACATGATGGTATTTGACAATGTTAGGTCTTGGGTTGCTCTAACTTCAATTCAATTGTACTGGTAGTGAACCCACTTATTGTTTTGATGAAAGAACAAATCTTGACCATGAACAACAAAAGGAATGTTGCTGCTCTATATTGTGGTGAAATGAATGAAAGAGCCTCTTTTTTTGTGGTCTCCATAACTCTCACCCACTTAAATTAAATCATAACTTCATATGCATGTATATTTTTTTCACTTTGAAGTCCAAAATTCACCCACCTGAAGCTCTTTAGAAAGGGACTTGCCACTGCCAGTGGGCAGGATACGAAAACACCCTTCCCATTCATGTATTCCATAAAGAGCAAACTATTTCATGCTCTGTAAAGCCTTAGAAATGCCCTGGATTTCCCTTCCTGGCTGGTCTCGTGAGCCAGACTACTTCTTGGCATCAGCGCCATTATCGCATTCACGCAATATTTTTCGGTGCGGACGATTGACGTGAACATAACTGCGGTCGTAGATGCGCTAAAAAAAGCTCTATAGCAAGAAAAGTATCGCCCGCAGCTTCTTGGAATGTATAGATCGCCGGTAGCTAACGGTCCGCTCTCGCTATTTATGAGAGTTCAGAGTCCCCTTGTTATTGCTAGATAGCTTGAGGGAAACAAAACGCTGAAGGCCCTTTGAAACTGCTGTTTTTAAGTTGCCATGGGATAATGGCCAGATGTCAAAGCTCAAGCTATGGTATAAGGTAAGTTTATTATTATGTTAGTACTAGTTATTATATATTAGAGGTATAAGCTAAATTATGTGCACAAAAATTATATGATGTTGAGAGAACATAAAGTGTTGTAGCTACTTGATGGAAGTTGTATTTTCTTATCAAGGCTCAGCTTCTGGATTATGCCACAGTCGAAAGCAGTCATCATTACCTCCTGTATGACAGAGCCACACCTTGCATTCAGGACAAAACCATTGAGTGTTTTTGCGCCGCTTCTTTCTTAGACACGGAAGTGCATTTTCCTCTCTTTCTCTCCGTTCCTGCTGTAGATTCAAATTTTCTTGGAAAATGTTGAACTGATAATAAAGTAAGATACTGGTCACCACACCTTCCAGCCTTCTGTCTGGTGCAGTAATTCTCTGTCAGTTGAAGAGCTAACTTCTCACGAAAAGATTTTATGTTGATGTGCTTTATTCCTGGATTATTAAGTTTATATAAAATGAAGGAATTTGTTACTGCAACTCCAAATAAGAAGTGAGCAATATATCTATAAAACTTTCGGCTTTTGAAGTTGGATTGATAGTAGCCACGAAGTTGGTCACCTCGATCCACTCCTCCCATATACTTGTTGTAGTCAACCACTGCTACTGGACAAGAAACTTCTTTGCGGCTTCCATCCTTCTGGTGACAAAGAACGGTACCAGTCATCGTGGGATCACATCCTGTAGCCATGACATTTACTGTCTTTCGATCCAGCCATGCTGATGCTATGATATTATCAGATTGCACTGTGATATTGTCACCCCTATTATGTGTATAAAAAGTGAATAAATAAAGTTCTAAATGAATTATTGATTACCTTTGTTTCAACCGTGGATTTTTCAATTCATCTGGAAACCCCAACCTGTCCCTTCTAGCAGTACCACACCCATAAATTTGGATGTATTCCAAATCACAGAGAAGTTTCTTGGAAGTAAAAAAATTATCAAAATAAAGATGATGCCACTTTCCATAGAAATCTTTCGATAAATCTTTTACTACATGAGCTCCCAGCCCTCACTCTACATGTACTTTGTGACCTGTATAAACTTCGAAACGACTGAAGTACCCATTGCTACTATCACCTAATACCCAAACTTTTATCCCCCTCTTGATAGGCTTTTTAGGCATGTATTGTTTTAGGCTGGACCTTCCTTGAAATTTTATCATTGCCTCATCAACAGCAATATGTTTGGACGGATTGTATAGTTCAGCACAGCGAGACTGTATGTGCTCCAGTAGTGGCCTAACTTTACCAAGTCTGTCATATCTTGGTGATTCTCGTGGAGCTAATGATGAGTTGTCAGCAAAATGAAGGTAATCGACTGATCTCTCTATATCTTCTTCTTGAAATTTTGTCAGCGATGGGAGAAAAATGAAGGTATCGACTGATCTCTCTATATCTTCTTCTTGAAAATTTGTCAGCGATGGGAAAATAGTGATATACTGGACTTTGCTTCCAATAATCATCAACTGATGGCAATTTAGTCAACCTCATGAGAATAGTGAATTCAAGGAATGCCTTGATATCAGCGACATCGATGGGTTTCCAACTATTAAACTGTTCTGGATTCATAACTTCTTTGGCGTATCGATTGGACTCTATCACGATCTTCTTCAAACATTCTGCTGTATAAAATAGCTGAAAAATTTCCAATTCTGTATCTGGAATGTTCACTGTTGGACCAACTGCGGATGTAAATTCTTCAATATGATATTTTTCAAGAGACTGCGACCATTCTGTATCAAAAGAAGATGGCTTTGAGGCTACTGAAGGAATGTGAGGTGGTGTAACTTCGTATGAAGAACCAGCTTCTTGTGATTCCAATGCACCATTCCGGATATTTTGTGATTCATGCTCTAAAAAAAATTTTTTTTTTTTTTTACATTTTAATTAAATAAAACGATTTATCATATTTACTATACATATCTGTCTCCACACACTCTAAATTTTCTTCAACACTTTCTATATATTCCTCTGCACTCTCCCCTTCATCCCCGCTCTCTTCTGTACACTCAAACTCTTCATCACTACCATCTACTATTGGTTCATTTGGGTCATCATATTCAGGTTCCTCATTATCAACCACAAAAGAAAGTACTTCTTCAGTGAAGAACACTCTTGATGCCATTTGAACGGTCATTAAATAATTAAAAAATTAGTATTGTAACAATTCTTTCTTGGCATAGAATGTCAAGGGCTTCATCACGCAGGTAACTTGTTTGTTGAGGGGCCAACCGTTTAGCCCCATGTAGTCCTTCTCCAAGTGTGCAGGGCAAAGAAAAGTTCCTTTAAAACTTGTGAAGTAAAATACAACTACAAGGAGTCCCAGCAGTGTTAGCACTAGCTGTATAAGCAGCGTCAGCACATAGGTGATAAACATCCAGTTCTCCTTGTAATTTGTGAATACTTTCTGCAACTGCCTGGCTATGGTATAGTTCTTCAAAGAATACTCACCCGTTTCGTAATCTCTGGTTCGATCTACCATTCTAGACTGAACAAAGAAGTAGTCGAAGCTCCCACTGTACCGGTTTGTCCAAAGCGCGTTTGGGATAAGGATTATAATCGCGTGCACCGTTATAAAAGCTGAAAAATACGCTCCTCTAGGTACGCTGGATGCACAATAGACGTTTATGAATTCTTTATCCGTGAAATTGCTGGGAATCGTCGTGGACAAGCAAGTAAGTTTGCTCCCTTGAACAAACTCGAGGAGAGAATTAATAGCTGCTAAGGCTATAATCACACCGGCCACATACTTTGTGATGCTATCCCAAAAGAACTCTCGAGGCGATCCTTGCAATTTACCTTGCAAATTATCAGGATTAGCTGAACTTAATTGACCAGAGAGCATGATCAAAAAATTGATCACATAAATACTGACTTTTACCCTGGAATTCCAAGTAGCGCGAAGGTTGCAATTTGTGAAGCTAGGCCACTGATAAATTGAATCGGTATTATATTAGTCTTTTATTTCTTCGATTAACAAAAATGACGGAGCATTGTTCCAAACTGTAAATCGCACGCGCGTGTCCCACGTTTTACAGCTAAACACGTGTCCAAATCTTGCTAGCTACATACTGCCCCATTTCACTTCTCCGAGGCCATACGTGGCAAGGTTTGATCCACACTTAGGTAAACACCTACTGGAAGGAGTAAAGAACTGCATCAATGAAAATTATAATAATAGCAATTTTTTCTCTTTCTAACAGCCAATAAATAACTACTAGTGATGTGCTTGAGCACAAATGGCGAGCGAGCCTAAAGACTATACTATTTTTATATGAATGATTTTGACTTCTAACACTGAAGCTACTGAAAATAAGGTCCAGTTTTTTAATTTCGCAGACACGGTAAAGGGATTTCAGTGCCATAGTAACAACTCTCTGCAACTGCTTGAATTGAAGGAAAAAAACAACAACAAAACAATACACGTTATTTAAAAGTTTTCTTTGTGATATTCTTTGGCTAAGTAGTGGTTGTAACACACAATGCTTTGACACAACTGGACATGCACCTACACAGACTTACCTTCGCAGTAGTCTAGTGGACAATGTATTTTCAAGTAATTATGTTGCGCACGGCTTATAGCCATGACAAAGAGCGCATTGACTTACCACCGCTACTAAGGAGTCTCAGAGCTCGTTAATTGAAAAATACTGGAACTGTGAACGCTTTACCTAACTTACGTAATTAAAAGCGCGGGCGAAAACAGAGGTCTCACGTACCCCATAAACAGATAAATAAATAAATATATATAGCGAAATCTCGATTGAGTTACCCCTGATAGTGTCTCGCTCGCTTCGCTCGCTCGCCAATAATTATTGTTAATTACTAGTGATGTGCTTGAGCACAAATGGCGAGCGAGCCTAAAGACTATTTAACTTCCAACACTGAAGCTACTGAAAATAAGGTCCAGTTTTTAAATTAGGCATACACTGTAAAGGGATTTCAGTACCATAGTAACAACTCGATGCAACTGTTTGAATTGAAGGAAAACAACAACAACAAAACAATACACGCTATTTAAACGTTTTCTTTGTGATATTCTTTAGCTAAATAGTGGCTGTAAAGCACAATGCTTTGACACAACTGGACACACCTATACAAGACTTACCTTCGGGGTTAGTCTAGTGGACAATGCATTTTCAAGTAAATACTGTTGCGTACGGCTTATAACCATGCCAAAGAGCGCATTGACTTACCACTGCCACTAACTCTAATAGAAATGGAAGTCCCGTAAGTTTTCACGTTTTAACTGCACCCGTAAAAGAATTCAAAACAGTGAACAATTCAATTTCTAGGGTGATAAGGGTACTGATCGATAAACGGAGGATTCTGTTTTTAGTGAAGTTTGGGACGGGGTCGACCACCGAACTTACACAAAAACGCGAGGGTCAAAGTACAAAAATGCCTTACGTACGTCCAAACATATGTGACCGGATTTGCAAAAAGGGACCTTATCGCGCAAAATAAAAAAATTGAGTTATTGGTACCACGAGATAGTTCTATCTTAGAGCATTAAAATGAGCTATAATGTGGCTCCGGGCGCTTCCTAACGGCTGAGTTATAAGCGTTTACTTTCGCCCAACGCGGTAGCTTCGTAAAAACATTTTGTGGAGAAAAACGCGTTTAAACTTGAACGCGGACGAGCAATGTTCCCTTATATTTCCGAGTTACGTATGGGTGGGGCTCATTTTTATCAACGATCCTTACCTTTGCCGGGTCAAAGAAGGACTAAACGCTATGTAACTCGTCTCTAGCGGGAGTAGCTAGGCCTGAATTGTGGACAGGAAAGACTTAACTCAAAGTAAGCCTAACTATAAGGTACAAAGAGATTGCACATAGTTAATTTAAAATGAAAACAAGGAAGTTTGATTGAGACCATTTTAAAGGTTAATAGTAACTTGCCAAGAAGTAATTTTATTCAAACAAGAAATAAACATGGACAAGAGTGTGATATTAAATAAAAGTAGTAAATAGAGAATAGTAGTACTAATTAGCTAAGAAGTAGTTTTGTTACAATAAAAAGAAAAACTTAATAGAAGTGTGATATGAATTTGAACTAGTTAACTAGTTCATTGGTTTTTACTTGGGCAGGTTCTAGAATTGTGACCTGGCTGTCGACATACTGCACACAATCTTTGTGCTGCTGGATTGTGACTTGCAGGAGTTGGAGCATTTCTATCAGGAATATCTGGTTCACTGTCTGATGGGATTGGTGTGCCTGCTCTACTAGATGGCTTAGGGGCAGTTGGAAGAGGACAAGTAAGATCCATTTCGTCTGATGGGCAAAATTTACGAATGTTATCATACAAATACCAGCTTCTTTCAAGAGACAAACCCTTAGGCTGTACAACTGAAGGGAGGAGAGTGGGATCTGGCATCCAACTATTCTTTAGTATCTTAATCTCAATTTCTCTGGTGTCTGCATGCTCCTTCGCAAGTACACTCCCTGGATGTTTCACATCAAAATTAAAATGATGAAATTTTTTTATGCCAGGGATTTTTCGGAATTTTGTGGCAAAGAACGATGTCCAATCATACGCAGTGACCAGTGTGTTGCCATCTTCAGTTGCAACTAATTGAGAGAAGTTGCACTCTGCTGATTTATTCACTACCGCTGCCAGGCCTGTCAAACTTCCTATTTGTGTTCGCCGATATTTTTGCTTCAAAAGACCAAAACACCAGTCCGGCGCAAACTTGGTGTGACCTACGACCAAAAAAGAAATGGTGATTTTGGTGTGTCTTCCTGTAAGTATCCTCCAAGTTAAATACTGCAACATGCAATTGTTCTTGTTTTGTCCCACGCAATTATCCGCATGAAGAAATACTTCAGACTCTCCCAGGCCATGAGTCTCAAAAAAGTGGTGAAGCTGGCTTACCACAGCATTGGCACCTTTTCCACTATCAGCACTTTCATCAGTCAAATAGTTGACCTGTCGAGGAATTCCTTCACAGTGCACACCAAAAATACTGCACTTCCTAGGCACCAAAAAGTATATGGGACCCGGTTGCAAGGGATTGGATGGGTAGTGTACCTGTAACAGTATAACAATTCCATTATAATGTGTATCAGAGTTTTTTAGAGAATATTTTGCTGGGGTGGGGTAACATCAGGCCAAAAAAAATGTTTTTTTTTGGCGGGAATTATTATTGGATTCAAGTTATTTTCCTAGACAACCATTACTAATAGTATTAAGAGATCTTACCATTTGTGCATAGTCGAATGAGTAATGAACTTTAATTTTTTTGGAATTTGCAGGTGTGTATGACGACAATGGTGGAGGTTGGAATTTGCCATCAACCAAAAAATGTGATTGAATGGAAAGACGACAATCTTTTGTTATAGACCGATAAAAAGATCTCTCGATAGTCACAATTCTCAAATGTTCAAGAGCTGCTTCAAGTACTTCAGACTTCTCCACTTCAGAAGAATTTGTGGTCCGCAAGATGATCTGGCTATTTTGCTGACACTGCCAACACAAGTCTGCCATAGGTCGCATCAAAATTACAGATGGTAGAAGATTTCTCCACAACTTGCAGAAAGTGGTGTATGCAACGGTATGTACATCATCACGTTTGATTGTTGCTTCTTTGTAAAGCTTCCATATGCCCCTTTTGGAAGTGCTTGAAGGCAGGAGTTTCATATCACTGCTGCGGTACCCTGGAAGTCGTCCTGGAAGAAGCAGGCCATTCTCTTCTGTGTAGTTGATCAGGAAGGAAATGACATGATGAACAGAAGAAAGAGATAGACAATTGTGGGGCAGTCGTTTGGAATTTCCATGGACCCGAGGAAGAATCCCATTGTCCCGATAACTTTTAATTATGTTCTTGAATCGCTTCATTCCTACATCATGCAGAAAGAGAAACATTTTAAGGCAGACAATTTTTCCTTTGTGATGGTATGAACAGTGAATCCTGCTCCTCTGAGTAGGTGAATGCCTCCACTCAGTCGAAGTGTTGTCGCTGTTGTCTCCAAAAGCCTCCAATTGACCAATAAGAATCATGTCTAATTCATTTCGAGATAGCTGTTGGCATTGCGATCTGAACTCCTGCACCACACTAGCAGAAAACTGTTGAACACAATTTTGGCCTTTCAACTTCGAACATCCACAGCCTTCATCAAAGAATTTGGCAACTAATCGATTTTCTTCAATGTCAGTTGGCTGAAGTGTGATCTCTGTGTCGTCACATAGGGTGCTCAACCTTGACATAGCAATTGACTCCAGGTTTTCACTTGTCTCTTCCTCATCAGCACCCTCATCACATTCCAATTCTGGTATATAATTTACATCCTCTGTGCCACTTTCAATAACACTGCCCATTTCCTCCATTTCATTTGCATCACTAGTATTATCAGGTACTTCATCAAAATCTATGAAAGCATGATTTAGATTTTTAATGTATTTGTACTTACTATTGAATTTGCACTTACCAAAATCAAATTCTTCTTCATTTTCTTCTCTGCAAGTAAAATAATCTTCAATAACACCGGCTATAGCTTGCTGGTCCCCAGGGGAATAGAAATTAAATGAATTCACAAGTCCAGCTAGCTCATTAGCACTGTGGGACTCCATATTAACCGCACCCGTTACTATAACGACGGGCGGTTACGTAACTGTAATTAATGTTTTCCCGCGGTGCAGTTCCGTGCACGCGTTATTGATATTCAAACGTTTTTGTGTATGGTGTATTCTATCAGCTTTTTCTCTGCTTTGCAGACTGAACTAGGTCCTGAAACTTTGCGTGAAGGTTAGCATAGAGTTATATGTTATGTTAATGGATAAAAGCTAAATTTCAGAAAAAATGATCCATGCGGCATTTTTGGTCTTTATCTCAGAATTAGCTTTTGCGCGATAAGGTCCCTTTTCGCAAATCCGGTCACATATATATAAACAAATAAACATCCCCGATTTTCAATTGTGTTACCCCTGTAAGTGTCTCGCTCGCTACGCTCGCTCGCCAATAACTTAACCCGACGTTATAATATAACTTAACTATACTAGTGATGTGCTTGAGCACAAATGGCGAGCGAGCCTAAAGACTATACTATTTTTATATGAATGATTTTGACTTCTAATACTGAAGCTACTGAAAATACGATCCAGTTTTTACATTTAGCATACAGGGTAAAGGGATTTCAGTGCCATAGTAACAACTCTCTGCAACTGCTTGGAAAGAAAAAACAACAAAACAATACACGTTATTTAAAAGTTTTCTTTGTGATATTCTTTAGGTAAGTAGTGGTTGTAACACACAATGCTTTGACACAACTGGACATGCACCTACACAGACTTACCTTCCTGTTGCGCATGGCTTATAACCATGACAAAGAGCGCATTGACTTACCACCGCCACTAACTCGAATAGAAATGGAAGTCCCTTAAGTTTTCAAGTTTGAACTGCACCCGCAAAAGAATTCAAAACGGTAAACAATTCAATTTCTAGGGTGATACGGGTACTGATCGATAAACCAGAGGATTCTGTTTAGTGCAATTTGGGACGGGGTGGACCACATAACTAACACAAAAACGCGAGGGTCAAAGTACAAAATGACATACGTACGTCCATACATATATCTAAATAAACTAGTGATGTGCTTGAGCACAAATGGCGAGCGAGCCTAAAGACTATACTATTGATTTTGACTTCTAACACTGAAGGCTACTGAAAAATAAGGTCCAGTTTTAAAAATTCGCATACACGGTAAGGGATTTCAGTGCCATAGGAAAACCTCTCTGCAAACTGCTGAATTGAAGGAAAAAAAAACAACAACAAAAAACAATAACACGTTATGAAAAACGTTTTTCCTTGTGATTATCTGTAGCTAAGTTATGGTTTGTAACACACAATGCGTTGGACACAAACTGGGACAGCACCTACAGACTTACTCTTGGTATCTAGTGGACAATGTATTTTCAAGTTAAAATACTGTTGCGCACGGCTTATAACAAGACAAAGAGCGCATTGACTTACCACCGCCACTACCTCGAATAGAAATGGAAGTCCCTAAGTTTTCAAGTTTTAACTGCACCCGCAAAAGAATTCAAAACGGTAAACAATTCAATTTCTAGGGTGATACGGGTACTGATCGATAAACCAGAGGATTCTGTTTAGTGCAATTTGGGATGGGGTCGACCACATAACTAACACAAAAATGCGAGGGTCAAAGTACAAAATGACATACGTACGTCCAAACATATATACAAAATAAAACAAACATTACCGATTTTCATTTTACCCTGGAAGTGTCTCGCTCGCTAGCTCGCCAATTAGTTGGTTAGAAAGAGAAAAAATGTGCTATTTATGGCGCAGGGCGAGCGTAGCGAGCGAGACACTTAAGGGGGAACACAATCGAAAATCGGGGAGTTGTTATTGGCGAGCGAGCGTAGGCGAGCCGGAGGACACTTACAGGGTGTAAACAATCGAAAATCGGGGATGTTTGTTTATTTATATGGATTTATATATATGGACGTAGTTATATGTCATTTGTTACGTTGACCCCTCGCGTTTTGGTGTTAGTTAGTGGTCGACCCCGTCCCAAATTGCACTAAACAGAATCCTCTGGTTTACGATAGTACAGTATCACCCCTAGAATTGATTATTGTTTTACCGTTTGAATTCTTTTGCGGGTGCAAGTTTTTAGATCGAGTTAGTGCGGTTGGTAAGTCAATGCAGCTCTTTGTATGGTTATAAGCCGTGCGCAACAGTATTTACTTGAAAATACATTGTCCCTAGCTCCTTGCGACGGTAAGTCACTGTTTAGGTTGCATGTCCAGTGTGTCAGCATTGTAGTGTTACAACCCCTACTGTGCTTAAAGATATCACAAAGAAAACTTTTAAATAACGTGTATTGTCTTGTTGTTGTTTTTTCCCTTCAATTCAAGCAGTTGCAGAGAGTTGTTACTATGGCACTGAACCCTTTACCCTTGTATGCTAAATTTAAAAACTCGACCTTATCAGTAGCTTCAGTGTTAGAAGTCAAAATCATTCATATAAAAATAGTATAGTCTCGCTCGCCATTTGTGCTCAAGCACACCACTAGTTTATATATATGTTTGGACGTATGTATGTCATTTTGTACTTTGACCCTCCGTATTTTTGTGTTCGCTCGGCGTTCGACCCCGTCCCAAACTTCACTAAACAGAATCCTCTGGTTTAGCGACCATTACCAGTATCACCTTAGAAATTGAATTGTTTACCGCTTTGAATTGTTTTACGGGTGCAGTTAAAACGCAAAAACTTATGAGAGCTCCATTTCTATTCGAGTTAGTGGCGGTGGTAAGTTAATACGCTATTTGTCACAGTTATATAAGCCCTACTCAACAGCATTTACTTGAAAATTCATTGTCCACTAGACGAACTACGAAGGTAAGTCTTGCGTAGGTATGTTCAGTTGTGTGAAAGTATTGTGCGTTACAACTACTATTAAGAATATCACAAAGAAAATTTTAAATAACGTGACTTGATTTTGTTGCTTCTTTTTCAATTCAAACTGTTGCGGGGAGCAGTTACTATGGAATTGAAACCCCTTTACCCCATTAACTTTAAAACTCAACTTTATTTTAGTAGCTTGAGTGTTAGTTGTTAAAATCAATCATTTAACAATAGTGTAGTTTAAGGCTCGCTCGCCATTTGTGCTCAAGCACATCACTAGTTATAATTATTTCAGCCGAGAATGATTGAATCAATGAAAATGATTTAATACTAAACTTAACTGCCACGCAATCAGCGCATTTATGATATTACAAAATGAACTTGGTACGTTCAAACCGTCCAATTAGATTGCTGAATTCGTGGAAAACATATTTCATACCAGGCTTCTAGGAGGTGAATTAAGTAACTGTCCAACTAAAGCTATAAAGTGGGTTGAACCACTTCCGTTCGGTTGGCATGGGGATTTACACAATCCTCGGGCTTCGGCCATCCCTGAATTTCTTGTAATACTGGATATACTAGAGCACTGAAGTGCAAACCCTCAGCGCTAGTTAGCTAGTATGATAAAGAAAATAATAACAAAGGAAAAGTGTAGAAACAAAAAAAAAAGAGAAGTGGCATGAAAAGAGGCAGGAAAGAGAAAAAGACAATGAAGAGGGACAAAAGAAAGAGGAATGAATGAAAAAAGGTAGGAAGAAAAGAAAAAGGAAGAAGAAAGAAAGAAAAACAGTACACGAAAGAAAGAGGAAAAGAAAGGAAAAGGTAGGAAAGAAATAAAAACAGTAGAAAGAAAGAGGAAAATAAAGAAATAAGGTAAGAAGACAAAAGGAAAAAGAAAAAAAAAACAGGATGAAAAAAAAAGATGAAAAAAAAAAGGCGTCGACGAGTTCGAACCAGAGACTTTTAGGTTAGGTATTAGCTCACTCAACAACTACGCAACGCCACACCTCACGCTGAATGCATGTAACTGTTAGCTATTTAAAAGTGATTTGCAACCTACAACCTGGCTCACGTGACAAGCAAATTTTTAAGGGGTGGTTCCCGCTGTAAGCCTACGATCGCACGGCTCTGGAAAGACTCGCTTTTTTCTGGAAAATGAAGTCCAAAATCAAAAATTCTGGCATATTAAAAGAACTTACTCCGTGAAATACTGCTGTTTGATGCCGCTTTCAGAGCCTGGCTGGTTCCTACCTTCCAGAAGTGCATGTTGACAGACAGAGTGACAGAATGAAGGAATGACACTAGGACTACTGTAACCCTCTTGCGCATGCGCGCTGAGGGTTAATTATTTGCACAGTGCTATAATTCACTCCTGTGCCACAGACTCTTTAGCTATTTTAACTGGAAATTACGGTTAGAATCAATAGCTGCGTGTCTATGTCCTTCATCCATACTCTACATCCCAGACATTCTAAATAAATTGATCTCACAATGATTATTCAATTACTTCCCATTACAATTCTACTTTTAAAAAGGGGATTTGGGTGACATTATTATAAATTCTTCTTCCATAGCTCCCCTCAAGGAGGTGACTCTTCTATGTTGACCCCCAAGGTCTCAAATTCATTCTCTCTGCTATATATAGCTTTCAACTCCACCATTCATGGAGGCAGATAGCTATTGGGTTTTCTTCACTTTCCTAGTAGACTCCAGTTGTAAGGTTAAAATAAGGGTGATCTTGCTGAGGATCAGCTATAAAATCCACCACACTTGATGCAAGTGCTTACGGCAAGGTAATCTTAGATTGCAACCATAATATGGTTATATTATAACTCCGTTATATTATAACTCCATCAACTATCTATATCCCTCTCAAGATGATTGAATTTAGCTATAGTTTTATATAATATACTGCCACTAGCAATTCCATCTATACATATGAGACTGGAAGAAATTTTGAGAAAAAGAATGAAGAAGGAACATTAATAGGATGTAAAACAATGACATTTTTGTACATGCTTGGATACTCCTCAAAGAGTGAACTGGAGTCTAGTTCAAGTAGTGAACATTTTCCATATTTTCCCAGAAAGTTTAATAATACAAATTAGAACATAGCTACTGTAGTTTTTGTACTGGGACAGAAAAAATCTAAACTGCTTAGGTCCTTCAAAGAGGGACACTATTAACTTAGTGTCACCACCTTTAAGGCAGAGACACTTAGTATACCTCTGATTGCGCTTAATGTCCCGTCGTTAGGAGCAGTCACTACGTTCTAAATTAGTTAGGCACAGCGCAGCCGTCGTGAACTACCATTATTAGGGTCCTTCAGGCCCTAAGTAGCACCCTCGCTACACTCGGGATGCTACAACCTAAGACCTTCAGGACCCTAAAGAAGGTTCTCCTGCAAGTTCCTAGCCCAGTTTCATTAGCTTTCCTTGCACGGCTCACAGTGCCTGCTGAGTGCACAGGCATCCTGTCTCTACCAGGTGTGTGTGACTGCCTAGCGGCTGCTAGAGAATTTGCATTTGCATTTGTGTGTGTGTACATGTAGTACTTATTCATAATGATCCTCTCATTCAGTTTACTAAGTAATCATGCATCCTTAAATTGTTGCCAAAGGCATGTTCTGACATTTTATAATTTGTAATTTAGTTTCCTTAGAAAATGTAGTTGAATCAACAATGCATTGTTATATAGTGCCTTTATAAGAAAACAGTGAAACCTACTGTACTATACTAAACTAACTGACGCTAATACAATATCACAAACAACTCTGGCCAATGGTTTGTATTACAGTTTATCTTATTGATGTGCAGAAAGAGGAAGTAAATTGTGCAGTGCTCTAAGTTGTGCCCTGTCAAATGAGGTGTACCATTGTAATGCATAAGTTAAATCAATATTAATAAATCTAATGCTTCAGCAAACTACAGTTTTCTCATTAATAGTTAACATGGCCAATAGCGAATCAAACATATAATTAAAGAAAAACATGCACTGCTTAGAAGTGAGAGACTACCTTATAGTTTTTAAACTAAACCAGTTTCTATTGAGCAGTCCTAGAGTCACAGTGAATGAGAATTCACTGACATAAATATAAAAGTAGATATTTATTCTTGCTTTTCTCAATTTGACTCAAAGGATTCATTTTAATAATGACTTTGGTTTGATTTAATTTAAGCATAGAAAAACTCCACTGAAAAAGACTTTTTCTGATGCTTATCAACTTCATGTTGACTGGTACACTAATTCTTAGCTCCATTTGTGACTACCTGAGAAAATATTCCTCCATAAGATCAATTATAAATTGTTAATTATTGCCAATGGTTACATGCACATAGTTGTTATTGTTGTTGTTACTGTATTGATATGTTAGCTGTTATACTTTTCAATGCACGCACATGCAAAACTTATCAACACCTATAGGTGGTGTTTTACGCATTGGCCTGAACTGAACGTTGCTGTAAGAGTGAACACCAAGAATCTTCACAGCCACATGAGTTTACTGACAGAGCTGGTCTTCATAACCCAAGGTTTAGTGTTGTGGAAGTGTTTTGTTGTTGTTGTTGTTGTGTTGATAAAGTTAGTCGATATACTTTTCAAAGCACATGTATAAAAGATTGCTTTGGAATGTTTATAAAATAATTTATATTTATATTTAAGTGTTTAAACAACCAAACATCACTAAAACGTATTGCTACAGGCACATATTGTTAGTATAATTATAAGTATAAATGATATGAGTAAAAAAGAATTATTACAACTCATTAGTAGTGATACGCAGTACATTGGATCACTTTACTCATCTCTGATAAATCTCTCTAGCTATTGCATTTGCATTACCACAGCAAATGAACTTCTAACTTCTTACTTCACAAGTAAATGAATTTATTGTCCAAAACTAGTCTTGAGCTCATTAGTATCAAGTATAAATTTTGTTTTTTCCCCCAAAAAAAGCAATGTCTATCACAATTGATTTAAAAACACTGTTTCACCAAGAAGGCTTCCTAATGTTACCAAAAAAATGGCAGAAGCATCTGCAGCTCAGCTAGTAAGCCTATTAAATGACAATGAAGAATTGGCATCAGCTTTATCTTGAATATTGATTGGCACATGGTTTTATACGTATACTGTAGTCTCTAATTACTTCATCTTGAACCCGTTCAAACCAGGCATATTGAAATGCTAAAAATAAGTACAGCTGCTGTCTTCAGTGGGCTCTATCAGTTTGAAAGTGAAAGGCTTGCAAGAATACTAAAGTGATTGTAGAATATTTATAGATTTTAATAAAAATAAGCATAAACAGAGTCTGAGTGTGCTAAGTCAAGTTATTATGTAGAAAACCCTGTCAAATTTAGATAAAGAGGTTTGGACCTCAACTTCACTGATCCTTCCTGTCCGATTTATCGTTTACACAGGGGTGATAGAAATTGCTTCCAAGTGGAAAATAAAATTTCTATTATTTTCACAAAAAAACAACTTTATAGCTACTAAGCTTGACAACAGCCAAAGTCGCAGTGAAAATTGGATGGAAAATTAGATAATATTGTAAAGTTAAAAAATGGTTAAGTTTAATTAAATTGCCCAAAAATATTTCCATCTTTTTTTTTTCATTCTTTTCAATGAATTTCTTTGTCAGTTCAATGTTGCTTGTTTTACTTTTGTAAATTTGTGTGAATTTATCATAAAACTTTATGCCACTAGCTGGCTAAGTTAATTAGCTATAAATTTATCTATGCCTTACTATAAAACAAACAACACATCAGAACACACAAACATACATTCTCTAATATTCAGAAGGATTCAGAAGAAAATATGCCTGATT
>WLWD01005836.1_pt1 | contig 39573 bp, 30 predicted proteins | sample 6712731 | NCBI WGS metagenome assembly WLWD01 (sample SAMN12718690, study PRJNA576275) | sponge metagenome | isolation source: marine sponge | host: Mycale hentscheli | place: New Zealand: South Island, Marlborough, Capsize Point | collected 2014-11-01
GTGTGTTTGTGTCAATAAATATACACTCGAACCTCTCTTATCCGTTCGTCTAAGTTACGGACACCTCTGTCTACCGGACACCAACTAAAATTATTGACTGCGTACGGATCGTCAGTGTAGTCGGAAAGCTACCAAATTAAACGAATAAAATCGGGAAAATATTTCGCGTGTGGCACTTCGAGTGTATTTGATCGTAGCGTTGTTTGCGGAGATGGAGCAGGGAATCAACAGGCAGTTAGTGCGTCTACCGCTAGTTCTTCTCAGAACTCGTTGACCGGCGGCGTCGCTGCTAGTTCTTCTCAAAACTCTTTGAAAGGCAGTGCGCTGCTAGTTCTTCTAAGAACTCAACGACCAGCGGTGGTGGAGGTAAGGTCGCGGTAACTAAACCAAGCGTAGCGTTTTAACTCTAGAAAGAAAGCTGGAGATAATATCAGAAGTTAAGAAAGGGAAGTTAGTGAGGCAGTGTCTGGACAGTTTGGTGTTCCAAAATCTACAGTGAATGATATTTGGACATGAACGATGAAGAAATTGTAGAAGATGTTTTGCAAGAGAGAGAAGAATCTGAGACCAAAAATGAAGATGAAGCTTCTTCAAATGCAGTTACTCCATTGCAAGCTTGTGCTGCTTTCGATACTGCTTTGGAGTGGTTGGAGTCCAAAGGCAACACACACCCTGCACATCTTATGCTGGTAAAAAGTTGGAGAGACGATGCAGCTCAGCCTAGCTTGAAGTCTATGAAGCAAACTAAAATCACTTCATATTTTAAATAAATTGATTCATGTATTATTTTTTAATTTTAAGTAATATACTAATTCAATTATCAAATAATTAATTGTATACACGGTTCACACCGAATAAATTAAGTATTTCTGAGTTACGGACATTTCTTAGTTACGGACACCCCTTGGTCCCAGACTGTCCGGATAAGAGAGGTTTGAGTGTACATGTAAATATGTTCGTCAAGTAATGTAATCAGATGTCACTGTATATGAGACCAGTACTATCGCAAGATGTTGATAATCTTAGTGATCTGAATGCTAGTCCGTACTCTGGCAAGTTTCTGAAGGCTGATCTTATGCAATATAACCTGTGATTTCCCCCTTAGTGAATTTGTGCCTCCCAAAAATTGCTGATTTAATTCCTGGGGAACACTATTGCAGTAACAAGGAGTGACTAATGCAGTAACATTAACACATGATCCAGTGGCTGTTCTGTTGGAAGATGTCTATTATTTCAGCTAACTTTGTTTTGTGTAATCTATGACCTTCAGTGGCATTGGCATCAGCTGTGTCTAGTTCAATTCTAGCTAGGAGTTTATACCTCCATGTTTTCTACATACACAAGGAGTCTATATGTAGGATAACAAGTTCTGTTCTGTTAGTCAGTTTTGTCATTGAGTTTCATATCACTAAATTACCAGCTGTAGCTGTACCAAGTAGAATGCTTGGTTTCCCTGAGTTGGAACATCTCTAAAAATATTCCAGTCTGCGGAACGTTTTAGTTCTTTTAGAACCTTTTAGAGGAGCCCTGTAATGGCAGTCAAATGTGGGCACATCTGAACAATTTTTCAAATTTTATCCATCTGTGTCTCTGGCTTGTAGTTTATAAGCACATTATTTATTCCTGACAGGCTTTAGGATCTATTTTGATCACGTCATATTAAACCTCGCTTTACTGGACTCTTTACCTACTGCTATGCGGCAGGTAGGCTGACATTAAGTAGTTTGTTCAGTTCCCCTCACTAATTGGGAAAACCACAAACAATAGATGACATAATAAGGTGGTATATCCTGTGACGTAAGACTGCTCTAACTTTTTGTGTGTGTTGTATTTCTATATGGCTGACTGAGTTGAATATTTCATGTGCCATGAAATATCTTAGTGGTTATTCAGTCATTCTCGGCTGAAATAATTATTGGCTGTTAGAACGAGAAAAATTTGCTACTATCTTAGTGGTTTTACCCACAGTAATTAAGCCCACCATCACATCACCCGAGCCCAGGTAAAGGTCAGCAGAGGACCTGCAAATACTGCGACCATTCGGCTAAGCGATCACGTGTGGGGTGTCACATGTGGAGCAATGGCATCCGGGCACAAGTACATTAGTCCTGATAGCCACTGTTCTCAGTGCTTGTAGCCTAAGCCTAGTAGCTACCTGTTATACTTCCTTGCCAGAATGGCTGGTTCACCCGGCACTATTAGCTCTCTAAGGATGGCTGCTCATCAGTGGTGGTATTATTAACCCTCAGCGCGCATGCGCCCAGAGGGTTACAGTAGTCCTAGTGTCAGTCGTTCTGTCACTCTGTCTGTCAACAGGCACTTCTGGAAGGTAGGAACCAGCCAGGCTCTGAAAACGGCATCAAACAGCAGTATTTCACGAAGTAAGTTCCTTTAATATGCCAGAATTTTGATTTTGGACTTCATTTTCCAGAAAAAAGTGAGTCTTTCCAGAGCCGTGCGATCGTAGGCTTACAGCGGGAACCGCCCCTTAAAAACATGCTTGTCACGTGAGCCAGCTTGCAGGTTGCAAATCACTTTTAAATAGCTAACAATTACATGCATTCAGCGTGAGGTGGTGCGTTGCGTAGTCGTTGAGTGAGCAAGTACCTAACCTAATAGTCTCTGGTTCGAATCCTCGTCGACGATATTTTTTTTGTTCATCTTTTTTTTTCATCCTGTTTTTTTTCTTTTTCCTTTTGTCTTCTTGCCTTATTTTCCTCTTCCTACTGTTTTTATTTCTTTTCTACCTTTTCCTTTCATTTCCTCTTTCTTTCCTGTACTGTTTTTCTTTCTTTCTTCTTCCTTTTTCTTTTCTTCCTACCTATTTTCATTCATTCCTCTTCTTTATCATACTAGCCAACTAGCGCTGAGGGTTTGCACTTCAGTGCTCTAGTTTAAATAGTAATGGGCTGGAGATATACATTACTGTACTCTATGTAATTAGCTTTCTGTAGGTCAGGTTGGATTAATAGGATCTAAATCATCAATCAGTGGTGAATGGCCTTCATTAACCCTCAGCGCGCATGCGCAAGAGGGTTACAGTAGTCCTAGTGTCATTCATTCATTCATTCATTCATTCATTCTGTCACTCTGTCTGTCAACAGGCACTTCTGGAAGGTACATAGGAACCAGCCAGGCTATGAAAGCGGCATCAAACCGCAGTATTTCACGAAGTAAGTTCCTTTAATATGCCAGAATTTTGATTTTGGACTTCATTTTCCTGAAAAAGCGAGTCTTTCCAGTCTAATCGCCAACGTGTAGCTTCCGGTAATTCCTATTGTTGCGCGCTCATTACCCGCCATCCCGTTGGACCAGAAAATATGGCTGACAGTGTATCTGAGGTCTCTTGAGTTTTAGGGCGGTGTCCGTATACTTTTGACTGTAACTTGTGTTTCCTTGGATCTACTAGAGGTAAGTACACGTTTTCCTTACTATTATTAGTAGAAAAACGTTCATGTTAGTATTATAGACCGCTTGGAGTATTTCAATTCAGGCTTACATTGTTAGTTGCCGTGTACTTTAACTCAAGCTGTGATGTCCTAACTTAAGGGACACAATATTTTTTGTAAGCATTTCATTGCACAATGTTTAGGCTACCACCTAATATATATTTTATTTAAAAAACTTCACTTTCCAGTAAATGGCCTACTTTTACAAATTCAGTCTAAAAACCACAACATCTAATACAATATAACTAATACACACATATGTTCAATTGCAAGTTTCATCATCACTGTCTTCACCAAAAATTGATGTCATGATATTGTCTATTTCTTCAGTGACCTCAGTGGACTCATCAGGTAGTGTCTCCATCAAAGTCTTCCATCTCAATCCCTTCACTCTCCGTTTGCTCTCTGGTGGATGTCACATTGTTGCAGCCAATGCATCTGCAGCCTGGACCACAGCAATTGTTGTGCTTGCGGCAACTGCACCGTCTTGTGTGGCAGCCAGTTCTACACCTGCATCCATTCAGAACGGCATCAACTTTTTGCTTTGCTCGGGCAATATTCTCAGGAGTGTCCCACAAAACTTCCAACTGATCTTCCTTCTTGAGCCAGCCGAGATACTTCATGAGTACCTGCTTCATGGGTATGAATATTATGAAATTACAGAGCAAGAGTTATTATTGGTAGGTTTTTGGGTATTGTATTCGTAGTAATATCACAATTCATATTCATTTGAGATTGGGTAACATTCCCGTGGAGTGATCCTGGTTCTTTCACTGTTCTTCGTCTCCGTTTAGAACGATGAACTGGTATAGGGGAAGCTTGGTCTGGCTGGGGACTGATAGTCACCATTTCTTGTGGCCCAAGTAAACATGTCTCTGGCATTGGCTGCATGACTTGAATTGATGTACCGTGCCAGCTTCGGGTGGCGTCTAAACTGGATACTACAGCATGTGGTTGTAGTATATCAATATTGTCCACCGATACTATCGTAAGTGCATTTGGTATTAATGATGGCTTTATTCCCTTAACAAGTCTAGTTTGAACGACATGTGTTGCTAACCTGTTGCTAGTATCCAGTGATGCAACAGCACCAATTCTATTCATTATTTGTACTAATACTTGGTCTCCTCCATGACATAGAATTGTTTCAGTTAGTAGTACGTGAAGGGGTGCACTGCAGGCATGATTGGCATTAAATAAGAGAACACACAAAATATAGAAATGTAAAAACCAAAATTTAATTTAATGGAATCAATTTGAGTGGCAATGAGGGCACCAGCTGCGTCCAATGTGGGATTAGAACTCTGCTCACCTAACTTTGCTTGAGCTAAGACTTTTCCCCACTGATCACATTTAAGTAGGAATTTAAGACTTCTGGCGATGAGCAATGCCTAAAATAGTTTTTCTCTACTTGCTTAGGTTAGCAATTGCAAGATTGACATGGTTGTGGGGCCTTTACTCTGGTGCGAACAAGACAGTAGTGATCCTGGCAGAGAGGTGTGCTTCCGTCACTGTCTACTGACATGCTCGTGTTTGTGACTACCTTCTCTCCGACTATTTCCTCTATTTCCTGTCTGCCAGCAATGTTGCTGTGTCTATAGACACCCTTGGTGCAGGTGAGTATACCACATAGGACTTTAGTGGTGGGTGGCTTTTCCTCCCAACGTGGGTGGAAATTAGGATTGTTTTTATTCCTTGAAGCTTGTTTGTAACAAGCATGACATATGCATGCCTCATTAGGAGTGGTTTTGGTTGCTCTAATAAGTGCTGCAACATTGCAATCAGATTTGAAAGCAAGATGTACATAATTTGTACTCTTTTTTCCGCACAAGTGGCACGGACCACATTTACCATCGTGTACGCTAATTTGTGCCATATTGCCATACACATACCATACCACAATATAGATATGAGATCAGGTGGAGAGACGACTTGGGGGAGGAGAAAGGTGCACACTTGGAACGGACACTGCAACTTCGCGAGAGGAAAAAGGCTGCTGGAAGAGATGGAAGAAGAAATCAACTCAAGCCTATGTTTTACTACATGCCTGTTATTTTTCAAAATTTGAAATTGTGTCATTAGATGTCATCATAGTTATTGTGTTGTTTATTGTTTCAGCTATTATCTCATTATTGTTTACATATTTTTGAATGAAATGTTAGCATAATTTTGGAAAAGTGGAACATGGGACACTAAAGTAAATATTACCAAGGTAAACTACAGGTATTAATCTACTGATCTTACCAGTGATGTGGCCAAAACAGATATTTCCAGGAAATGGCCCACAAAAGAACAACAGTGGATTGCCTGTACACTTAAAGATATAACTTCCGTTTGGTTGAAGCTATCAAAACCAGATTTTCACCACGACGTGTGCCTTCCAATGAATATCATTTGTTGGGATTCCTAGTAATCTATGGGTATCTAAAAGGGGTGCTAAATGCAGCAACTAAAAAACAGACTTATTCATAGTATACGGAAAACAGTAAATTATTTCAGTCGCGGTTGCAAATGGTTTTGTACAGCTTGCATTGGACTTCCGGTACGTTGGCGATTAGACTGTTTCCAGAGCCGTGCGATCGTAGGTTTACAGCGGGCGACACGCCCCTTAATCACACGGGGTCGCGTGAGTATATAATCATTGAATCCCGTTATGTACCGTGATGCCAAGTTCACCTTTGACCTCAACACGCGCATTTTAACGTTACACTATTCCCTGAACTTTGGACTGAAAGAGCAGGCGTGTACAGTACCACTGAACTTGATAAATTAACAATTCTACACTACAGTGAAGATGTCAGAGGTAGGTATTAATCTAAGAGCCAGCTTGCGACAACATGATTTATGAATTGAAAGGAACAGTGATTGTTTTGAGTGCAACAAAGGGGGTGTGATTGTTTTGAGTGCAACAAAGGGGGTGTGGGAAAAGATTGCAGCAACTCAGAGCAAGCTAAAATGACAACATTATAACTAGAACTGAGAAGCTTGTGAGCATCTTTAATAGCAAAACAAAAACAGATCTATCATTTCTTTTATCACTGAGCAGGTTATTCCAGGATAAATACAGCCTCTTCAATGCATATTCCAATAGATTGTAGTTTTGATGTAAATGAGTGCAGCAATTGATATTAACATTAACAATGTGTGCAAACTGAGTCATTCTTTTTTTTATTAGGTCAAACGTTTTTTTTTTATAGCTGGTGATGTCACTATCCCATTGAAGTTATATGAGTGTGAAGAAACAGAAAGCAATGGATGGTGTGAATCATTCAACACTAATGATCTTTGGATCATCTTTTCCGGTGATTTTGGTGGTTCAAAACACATTTTTCCACTATCAGTTGACACGATAGCATCATAGTGGCTACTGTGATGATATACCTCGATATGTGAGATTTCTGCTTTATCTTGAGCAACCTCATCAATAATGTAAGGAGACTTACAGGCCTGAAAAGGATTTATTACGCTCCAACTATATTGAGTATCATGTTGCTGTGAATTTTGAGTGCAGCAGTAGATTGGTATCTGGAATAGTGTTGCAGCAGCTTTGAGTTCCAAATGTGTACCCCACACACCTGGCCTCATCATATGCTTGACTTGCTCTGAAATGGTAGCCTTATTAATAGGCATAAGGTACTCGGAGAATAGTTCCTCGTTTAAATTCATCGTTCTCACGATGTGACTCCTTAGATGGAAGTGGTGGTCTTCATGGTGGAGAAAAGCGAACGAAAAAGCTCTAAACATACAATTTCCATCGCCTCTAATATGTAGAATTTTTCTACCACTTCTCTGCAGGTACTGATCAACTGATATCTGCATTTTATCACTAGTTTTATCAGTCATTGTAATCAACTTTTCACACCTTCTCAGCTCGCAACATTGCTTTTTTTTACCCATTCCACCAAACTTAGGCTTGTCTTTACAGAACTTGCATATGCCACAGTCACATCTAATGCATCCATCACATGTACCACATCTCTTTCTCTTGACACCTGTAAGTAGAAATAGAGGAAAATAAACTGTCATCCAAATCGCTCATTTTAAATAATATTACCAGTTTGTTTACGGTGCTAGTTAACCCATTCACCTGGTGTCCCAATTTTGTTTTTACTATTGTGACAGACTGCTTATTGTAATAGAACCAATCAGAACTGCATCACCAGGAGTATTTTTTTCATAGTTGTCCAGTCTTGTCGTCAAATGTTCATGTGCATATTAGAAGCAAACCTTTCATTAGTGTAATATTTCTTTATGTCCAATTTACACATACTAGCTGAATGCATGGGTTTGTGACAGCATATGATGGGATGGGAGGGGGGGGGGGGAGGCGAAGGCCCCTAATTGTGTTGGTGCACCACTCTTGTGACGACCATTAAAATGGGCTAGTCTGACTAGTCAATCTCCAAAGAAATTTTCAAATTTTATAATTTTTAAATTTTGGCATTGGGACAATAGACGGCTTAACTGGACAACTCTTTCTTTTTTAATCAGACTACTCAACAAAATACAGAGAAGCTGTACACTCAGTTTTGTTAGACTTTGCTATGTAACTAAGTCAGAACTCGAGCTTCTGATGAACTGGAAGATTAAAATTTTTAGCATATTCAAATCTAGTTTTTGTTTGTTTATCCACATACACTGATACTGCCACCTTAATATTTGGATTGTGTTACTTATTGCGTGGCAATCATACTTATTTTTGGTTTAAACTTATTGCAATAGAGTTTGATAATACACTTTATGCAACTCCTATGAAAAATTGTGTGTTGTTTGAGTGTAACAAGGATTTGACATCAGATATATCTTACAGCCATACACTACATGAAGTTGACAGACGCTGGACTCAAACAGTGTGGCAGAAGCTATCATTTGAAGGTGAGTACAACCGAACACAAGACATATTTCAAGTATTACTGTATAGCAGGTTAGGGATTCATACATGATGGGCTTTTGGGGGGGGGGGGAGCTTGAGGTATGTTTCACGGGTATAAGCTTTCGAGGATTAGGACTTGATAAAGTATTATTGGGTTATACATATTTGCTCTAAGTAAGCATTCAAATAATCTAGGTTTTATGGATAAAATCCGATCAAAAAATAATAACTTTATAGTAGTTAATGACTAATTAACAATTTTCAGTCTTGACACCAATGGTTAAATACTTTCTCTAATGCCAATTTGAAACAGCGTAGAAACATAATTCTTTCTTAACAATTGTACTATATTTCGTAACTTTTTTAGTGACACAATTTGCATACAACAAAGTGTTAGATCACGACTATTGATATTAAAGTTAACAGCTTCGAAGTTTGTTTTATTGCTGAATTGGACATTGTCCAAGTAATATATTGGCAAGGACTAACTAGGGCACTGTACCTCCCTTAAATTTTGACATATCCCTCCCCCCCCCACACACCCCATCTGATTCAGAATACTTATATGTATATGTATACAGAGCTTAAGTTTGGTGATTGTAATAGATGCCAAATTTTCCAATCTAGGAAATAGAAGATATATTTAATCTAGACGTCACAATGCGTATTTTGAATATCAGCACAGATAAGCAAATGTTATATCAGTTTTGTTTTACACAATTACACTCCGTCCTTACCTTGTGCTTTCTGACTTGTTGCATATGATCTAACATATTTAAAATCATTACTGGCAATATTTTATTAGGAAAAATGAAGCATACCTTTCGTACAAAGCAGGAATTGAAATATTAGGTGAAATGTCTGCTGCAACCTATACAAATCAGATTGGCACAAAGCAATCCCATGTTAAAATGTTCTTTATGTACATTTGCCACACACATTTAAAACAATGCTATCTCAATATTTAGTATTACCTTACTACTGTATAATTGTGAGTCTTCACTCCCATCTGACACTCCTTTCGGAGTAGGCTAGAATGACAAAATCGCAGCAGTAATATGTAATTTATAACGACGTGTTTATCTTACACTGCATTTTTCAAGTTCTTCGAGAATATCACTTCTTTCCAAGTCTGTAGCATGTCTATAAAATTAGCACAGTCAAAAGTGTAATTTAACTAAATGGCATTTCTTTTGCGTTTGACTAGTTTTTAACTTTCAGCACACATGCACGTGAGGATTGTTGAAGTTTCTTTGTCAATATCCCCTCATATATTGTCAGCATTGTAATAATGTTCTGAGTCTTCTGATCTTTTTATTTTCATTTTCTTAACTACAGTTAGCTTGTGATATGAAATCATTAAACACATCAATTTGTTGGTTAGAATGACATGTGGCAGCAGCTGAATAATATTTTGGAGTTGTGTTGTGGGTTCACACTACTGATGCTCTGTTGTAGTGTATTGGCGAGTTGTGTTGTGGGTTCACACTACTGATGCTCTGTTGTAGTGTATTGGCGAGTTGTGTTGTGGGTTCACACTACTGATGCTCTGTTGTAGTGTATTGGCGAGTTGTGTTGTGGGTTCACACTACTGATGCTCTGTTGTAGTGTATTGGTGAGTTGTGTTGTGGGTTCACACTACTGATGCTCTGTTGTAGTGTATTGGCGAGTTGTGTTGTGGGTTCACACTACTGATGCTCTGTTGTAGTGTATTGGCGAGTTGTGTTGTGGGTCACACTACTGATGCTCTGTTGTAGTGTATTGGTGAGTTGTGTTGTGGGTTCACACTACTGATGCTCTGTTGTAGTGTATTGGTGAGTTGTGTTGTGGGGTCACACTACTGATGCTCTGTTGTAGTGTATTGGTGAGTTGTGTTGTGGGTTCACACTACTGATGCTCTGTTGTAGTGTATTGGCGAGTTGTGTTGTGGGTTCACACTACTGATGCTCTGTTGTAGTGTATTGGCGAGTTGTGTTGTGGGTTCACACTACTGATGCTCTGTTGTAGTGTATTGGCGAGTTGTGTTGTGGGTTCACACTACTGATGCTCTGTTGTAGTGTATTGGTGAGTTGTGTTGTGGGTTCACACTACTGATGCTCTGTTGTAGTGTATTGGCGAGTTGTGTTGTGGGGTCACACTACTGATGCTCTGTTGTAGTGTATTGGTGAGTTGTGTTGTGGGTTCACACTACTGATGCTCTGTTGTAGTGTATTGGCGAGTTGTGTTGTGGGTTCACACTACTGCTCTGTTGTAGTGCTCACACTGTTGTGGTGTAGTGTATTGGTGAGTTGTGTTGTGGGTTCACACTACTGATGCTCTGTTGTAGTGTATTGGCGAGTTGTGTTGTGGGTTCACACTACTGATGCTCTGTTGTAGTGTATTGGCGAGTTGTGTTGTGGGTTCACACTACTGATGCTCTGTTGTAGTGTATTGGCGAGTTGTGTTGTGGGTTCACACTACTGATGCTCTGTTGTAGTGTATTGGCGAGTTGTGTTGTCAAAATTGTGTAGTGTGTGTGCACATTTGTTCACTTGCAGGTACGTGTGTGTGTTTGTGTGTCCGTGAGTATGGTTTGTATGTGTGTGCATTTGATCGTGTGTATTGTTTGTGTGTACATGGGGAGTGGGAGGAGTTAGGGAGTGGGTGAAAAGAGGAAATTTTTGTGATTAAATTATAAGTAAACTGTTATCCTTTGGATCACAGTTGTAGTAACTGGATCACTAATGAATGACATCATAGACATGAGTAATTAGAATTGCATGTAACTGCATGCCCAACGCTCAGAAGAATATTTTGGTGTGCAATTTTTCTGGCTCATGGATTGCTGTGTTAGATATGACGCCAACGAATGGCTAATCTGATGATATGTTGTAATTGTTGATTCCTGTCTTTAACAATGCAGCATCATAATTATATTCATTCCCTCTGCTTAACTAAAAACAGCGTTAGATTTGTACATACCTAAAAATTTGTCCTTTCTTTCTTCCAGGTGGCTTAGAAGTTTTCTTGAAACTCCACTGGTGTTCCAAATCTTTGTTGGCTGCTATTTTTTCACCTTTAAACTTTTCTACATCAAAAACTTTCTCCATGTCCATGGCTGCTTTGCATGTCTGAACCGCACTGTGTAGTAGAGCATTGATGTGGGTCAGGTGCGGATGTACTGCAACATTCTCTGCAGTAATGGACTCTTCAAGTGTCCTCATATGACTTTGAAATGTTTTCAATTGAAGTGAGTAGTCTATAAAAAGATTATAAAGATGTCTATCACTTTATTCTGCTAAGTTTTCATGCAAAAAAAGAAAATAAATGTACACACTGTACTCTACTAAGATTGCAACAAACTACTGAGTAGATGTTAATTTGGTATAAAAAATGAAGATTGGGGGGGGGGGGTGCAGGATGGAGTTGGGAGAGAGATATTTTTTGAGTCTGGATGTGGTTGTAATGGATTAACCATATATTTATGCATTACCAATTCTTCCTCTGCCTCCATCCCCCACCCCCTCCTTTTTTTTTACCTGTCTGCCTATCTGTACCGATTTCAGCGATTTCAAGCATGTCCGGATTACATTCACTACTGTGTTCACAGTCATTTATAGCAAAGTCAGTGGATTGTAGCCAAATGGAGTGCACTCTATGGATGTGCTTACATATGTGACCATTGTTGTAGTCATAACAATATTGATCACAAGAGTACATGTGATAGCAGAGGCGCTTGCAATCAGCATGGCTGCACACTTCCATAGATACATCGTTACAGTCACTACAGGATGTTTGCACTTGTTGTACAAGATATCCGTCAGGCTTCTTTCCAGAAGTGCTTGGAACATGCCAACTAGTACCGTTTGCCTAAACACAATATGTGTACAGTTGGTGGATATTACAACAGGGTTTATAGTTACCTGTACTTCATGTGCAGGAATATCCATTCCACGCTGATGTCTAGTGCTATCTGTAATGCGCTTCATAGGAAGTTGGCTTTTATGTTGGTACGAGAAATATGCATCTTCTTCAATTCACAAAAGAATGGTAACTAGAAAGTCAACTCTTCTGTTAACTTTCCCATTCAGATACGTTGTCTTCAGTTTGTTATGAAAACTACATGAAGTGTTACAAATTCAAATTAAAGTGGTTATCTTTAAATAATTAATTATTACCTTTCCAGATACATGTTAGTATCACTGTCTGCATGCGGAAAGTGGCGGTAGCACTTGGAACCAGTTAAAAAAAAGTGTAATATTGAGCAGATAAATATATAATTGTATCACTCATGTTACTATGGCATTTATGAAGAATTCATAATTAGAGTGTATATGTACATGTGTGCATGTGAATGTTTTGTGTGTGAAAATGTAAATTACAGAATTTTTTGTAACGATGACTAACTGACAACTGACCAGGTCAATTCTGGTAATTCTTCGTATAATATTCCGTAAATTTTGGTTCAACTTCCTTCCATTGAATAATAAATTGTTCACTCAATTTATTGAAGTTGTCCAGACTGTGTTCGTCAATCAAAATACACAGAGTTTGATAAATCTTGACCTGATTTTCACGGGAGCAGCTACGAATGTGGTTTTTCCAGGACCTTTACAGCAACAATAGCAAACACATTATACTAGTATACCATAAGAAATGATCTCCAACCTGTGGACATGCCAGTGACACAGTATGTGTCTAAGTATTGGTCCAAATACGGTTGCAGCTGCATTCCATCCAGTGTTATCTAGTATAATACCATAATGTATAAACACATGCACTTATTATTGAGCCACATTATTTCCTTTGATCTGTTTATTGATCATAAGTTGTCATATGGGAGAGGATGCCAGCATTATTATGTAAATGAGTGTCTATGGTTTTGCCACTTTGCCGCATACATATATAGAACACAATTTTTTTCTGGTTTTCTAGGCTTGGAGGTATCTCACTGCACGTCTTTATTGAAAATTATTTTTTGACACATATAGATAATATATTCATACCATCATCAGTCATCAGTACTGTAACTTCAGATTGAGGTGATCTATCTTTGATGCATTGCAGAAAAATTTGTATTACTTCAGTGGTCTCCTGATCTGATATGCACCATGCTATTGGTTGTCCTGCATGTTACAAGAATATTTGTTATTGTTATCTGCACAACTTCGACTATTACCTTGACTGAAATCATCCTGAACAAGACATGTAATCAACTTGAATCTGTACGCATTAGTGCCGTGGGTGGCATCTATGCACAAGATTTTGTGAGAAAATTTTCTATATAATTCCATTTGAAATTCTGTTTGTAGTGCCAGAATAAAAGAGTCTTTTTTCAGAAATAGTTTTGTTTCTGATTCACTTCCTTGGGCTTTATAGAACAGGATAGGGTTAAAAGTCTCGTTTTTTAACTCCTGCACTAAAATTCCCACTGAAATAGCATCATTTTCATGGCGCTTGATTTTACGATCAAGTACGTTTCTCTTGACATTATGTATGTCTTGTTTTGACAACAAATGCTTTCTAAAAACATTTTGATGAAAGTCTTGTCTGTTCACTCGGTGTCCTACATTCTCTCGGATGTCTGTTTATTCACAAAAACGAAACTAATAATTAAGTTTCGTGATGTGTAGTCAACATACCTTCCAATATTCTGTCAGATGCTATGCCTCTGCTGACTTTAAAAGCTACCTCATCCATTGCACTCTGAGGCATAGGTAAGTGTGGCAACTCACTCGCACACAGTTTGTGGTTTGTGTGGGCAGGCACGTACTCTACCTCAACATGGTCTTTGTATTCGTTTATGTACATTCGTGAAAGACATACACCATCGATTTTTCTGCTTAATTTTTGGTTCACTCTCTGTTTTTCTGTTGCTCTCTTAGATAAATTCTTTCGGTAGTTGCCATCACGACAGCACACATAATAATGTCTCATGATTAGATCTGTTGATTATACATACAGGTTGCTAAAATGAATACATATTTAAATATACCGTATACCTGAATTTAGTTTAGGGCAGTAAGGTGATTGCTGCTGCACATATGCTGAGTATGTTCTTTCTTCTTCATATTCCTTCCATTTTTTGAACTCCTGCATTGAGCTAAATTTAAGGTGCTCAGTACCTGTGGAATATTGACACACCGATGTTCGTAAGGGAGATAGTCTGAATAGTATTTTCTTAGTGGTGTCTACAGGTACCATCTTTTAAATTAAAAAAAAATTATTTTGTGTACTTTGCTTAGCTAACGTCAGCCTCAAGTATGTTGAACAATTTTGCCGAGTCATGATAAATACCGTATTTCCTTGATTAGAACCACACCTTGACATATCCTGCTTGTGACAAATTCATCTGTGGTAGAAGATTTTGAAGAGAATTTTCCCTTTTAGGAGAGCACACATGTGGAAGTCTGAAATTAATACAAGTCACCCTTGAACACTACCATCATATAACCCACAGGTTTGGTAAGCTGAAATGAATAGTATTCACCCACAGTTCCGATCAAGGAAATATGGTATCCACAATACATTTTGTATTACCTATGTCACCTTTCTTTGTACACTCGGGTGTAGTTTCATTAAATTTTAACCCTAAAATTGTCTCCATGGCAAACATTGTCAAATGTAATACTTTTTTGTGACTATTTTTGTAAATTAATTTTTTTAATGATCTTTGTTAATTAAGCTAGCTCCTTCCGCACAAATTACTGTTCAAGCGCACCTTTGTCTAATAACAGCAAATGTTTAATGACTGAGTGGTTACAGTATGTGATGGCTAAGGTTCTTATCCTAATTGTTGGTAATAGTTCCAATTCTCAATCGCTTCCCAATGGTCGTCAGAAACTTGACCATGAAAGAATGATAATCCATATATAGTTAATTTATATAGTGTGATATGTTTGTTAGCAAGTCTGCTGAAAGAGTTGAAAATATTGGAGATAATAGAGTATGAAAATTAATTAATAATTGCTATGAAAAATGATGTACTTACCTAGTGATTTTTCATGTAACAACTCGCAGTGAGTTTCACGGTGCGAAATGGTGGCAACTTGCACTCAAAGGGGCAGAAGAAGCGCCCTGTTTGGTGTCCTCCGTCGGTTACTCCATGCTCGGACTCAAGATGCTTAGCCAATCGATCTTTACGGGAATACCATGCTCCACAAAGATGACAGGATATGCACATTCCTTGGTATAAAAACAGATATATTATTCATTTGGACAATATTCAATTTGATCATACTTCAGTTATGGTTTAATATGCATATATTTATCAACTCGTTTTACAGATAAACAAATTGAAGCAGCATATTGTGAAGTTAAAATGATGACATGGCATTTTCTAATAGTTTGCTGCTATTAATTGCAATTAAGAATCTGGGAGTTACGATATATCAGTTTGATATACCTAAACTAGAGCAGGTTGCCCCAGCATTGCTGTTGGACATGTCATTGCTGTAGGCCGGCTCGGACATGTCATTGCTGTAGGCTGGCTCGGACATGTCATTGCTGCAGGCCGGCTCGGACATGTCATTGCTGCAGGCTGGCTCGGACATGTCATTGCTGCAGGCTGGCTCGGACATGTCATTGCTGCAGGCTGGCTCGGACATGTCATTGCTGCAGGCCGGCTCGGACATGTCATTGCTGTAGGCTGGCTCGGACATGTCATTGCTGCAGGCCGGCTCGGACATGTCATTGCTGCAGGCTGGCTCGGACATGTCATTGCTGCAGGCTGGCTCGGACATGTCATTGCTGCAGGCTGGCTCGAATCACTCTTCTGTGTTGCTGCTAACTAACTGGTGATCATTAAAATTCATCCTTTGAGCGATACTGCGAAATCTAATTATGAAGATTGATAACCACGAATACAGAAAAGGCAGATAACCAGCATTACAAAAAAGCAAGAAGGCAATTTGATGAAGAATAACATTGAAGTGTACTGTGTAAAAATAAAATAACTGATTTGTAATAATTGCTTAAATTTTGTGGGTGTGGTCTTCAGAGTTAATATGTGGGTGTGGTCATCAGAGTTAATGTGGTGTGGTCATCAGAGTTAATGTGGTGTGGTCATCAGAGTTAATGTGGTGTGGTCATCAGAGTTAATATGTGGGTGTGGTCATCAGAGTTAATATGTGGGTGTGGCCATCATATTTAATAGTGGGCGTGGTCATCACAAGTGGCTGATCAACAGTATGTGTCCATGGTCAGTAGATTATTAATTTGTGGGTGTGGCCAGCAGATAATTTTCTAGTTGGTACGGAAAAGGAAAAGAAATGCCATCTAAAGAGGGGGAGGTGCCAGGGAAGGAAGGGGCGGGGTCAGGACTGAGTTCGCAGGAGGTCAAAATAAATATTTTGTGGGTGTGGTCAACTAATGTACTTATTTGTATGGCCAGCTTGTGTGTAGTTCAATGAATGTACTTTGTGGGTGTGGTAGTGAAGCTTATATAATAATTAAATGATACAGGATAATAGCTAGTATATTTAATCCAAAGTTCAAGGTAGGTGAATAATTTCTAAATAATTAATAAAAATAAAATAATAATAAAATAAAATAAAATAAAGTCAGATTGTGATGCCACCGCAATCGAGAGACGCTGCAGGAGATAGTCAGTTGAACGAGTGAAGCTTATTATTTGTCATTGTGGGTGTAGTAATGCATTTGCTGTGAACAAGCCCCTGCTCTGCCTTTCCTAATTCTAGATGTCCTACCTCAGATTCCAAATGACCCAACGGTTTTCCACAAGGGGAAGTTCAAAGTACACGCAGTTCTTCGGTTCAAATTGTGGGAAAGGAAAAAATGCGCGTGTTGGGTTCAAAGGTAAAATTGGCATCACGGTACATAACGGGATTCATAATCATTCCGCCCGCATGTCGTGTTGCAGTTGGTAGCGTTCCAGTTCTCTCTGTACAATTATTGTGTCGTCTTCTCTCTGAGTAGAGGTCTCCCTTGCCTAGGTCAGTTCCATTCATCAACGGTAAGTTCTTTGAGTATGCCTGCTTTTCAAAAAGTGTGTCCTAAGTGTGCTAGTGTCCTCCATGTTAGAAAGTCCCGATGTCCCTGTGGTCATTGTTTTTCTACCAAGCCAAAGTTAGCCCTAAAGCCCGAAAATGTTATGAAGTCCTCAGAAAGTCGTAAAAACAGTATGGCTGAGTGTCAAGCACGAAAAAGAGGTTTAGAAAGTTCTGATCAGTCCCATAGACGTAGACTAACTGATTCTAAATGTCATGCCCTTAAAAGAGCCCCGGAAACTTCTGCTGAGTTTCAGAGTCGTAAGCAAGCTGATTCTGAATATCATGCCCACAAAAAAGCACGAGCTACCCCTGAAGAATCCCAGATATGTAAGCAAACTAATGCTAAATGTAATACCCAAAAAAGAGCCCAGGAAACATCTGAAAAGACCCGAAGATGTGAGCAAGCTGATGTTAAATGTCATGCCCAAAAAAAAGCTCAGGAGACACCTGAAGAGACCCAGAGACGTAAGCAAACTAATGTTCATTGCCATGCCCAAAAAAGAGCTCAGGAGACACCTGAAGAGACCCAGAGATGTAAGCAAGCTAATGTTCATTGCCATGCCCAAAAAAGAGCTCAGGAGACACCTGAAGAGACCCAGAGACGTAAGCAAGCTAATGTTCATTGCCATGCCCAAAAAAGAGCTCAGGAGACACCTGAAGAGACCCAGAGACGTAAGCAAGCTAATGTTCATTGCCATGCCCAAAAAAGAGCCCAGGAGACACCTGAAGAGACCCAGAGACGTAAGCAAGCTAATGTTCATTGCCATGCCCAAAAAAGAGCTCAGGAGACTCCTGAAGAGACCCAGAGATGTAGGCAAGCCAATTCTAAATGTCAGGTCTGCATAAGATCCCACGGCATTCCTTTACCAAATGTTATACAGTCATTTATAGCCAAAACAAAACAGGGTCCAGATTATGTTTGCAAATCCTGCCATAGACTAATGTACAAAAAATCAGTTATATCTCTGAATGTGCACAAGTATGTGAAAGCTAGTCCTGAATTACTGTCTGATGTATTCAGTCCGGAATTTATTTATTCCAATGATGGTAAAGAATGGATATGTAATACTTGTCATACAGCACTAACTCGTGGTAAAATGCCAACACAAGCCATTGCTAATGGTCTGAAATTACCCACTATTCCACCTGAACTGTCCTGTCTGAATTTATTAGAAGTTAGACTAATATCATTACGTTTACCATTCATGAAAATGGTGGCTCTACCATCAGGCAAGCAGAGATGTATCCATGGTCCAGCTGTCAGGGTTTCATCTAGGATTTTTGGTTTGGGGGGGAAGAAGCTTTAGTGACATGAAGCTTGTAAAGACAAGGTTGAGAAGCAGGCTCAGTGAAGAAACTCTTGATCAAGCTATGCAAGTTTGCATTGAAGGTCCTGAGAAATTAAGTTATAGAGAGCTAGAAACAATAGTAGAACACTGGAAGAACCAGAAAAAGCGCAGACTTGCCATTTAAACTTTTGCACACACTCACAATTTTTTCCACTCACAATTATTTTAAGATGACATCATCTATCTGAATATTTTCTTTTGGGGAGGGAGTTGAGGAATTTGGGGGGGAAGTTGAGGACTTTGGGGGGGAAGTTTCCCCCCCTGCACCCCCACTAGATGAAACCCTGGCTGTGAATGTACCATCTAAACTAGATAATGTGTGCACTGTACTTCCCAGACTCCCCTCTCAGAGTGAACTCGTAGCCCTCAAATTGAAACGTAAACTATCGTATAAAGGCCATTACATGTATGATTATGTAACCCCTTGAGAAAGTCCTGAATGCATTAAAATGGTTGAAGAAACATAACCCATTATATGCCAATGTTGAAGTCAATGAAGAGTGGTTGTTGCATGCTGAACTAGATGACCAGGTATGACTGCCGATACAGACTGTACTGATACCATGACTGCCAATAGTGAGTGTATCAATATTGTGAATACCAACTCAGACTGTACCAGTATTGTGAATACCAACCCAGAGTGTACCAGTATTATGAATACCAACCCAGACTGTACCAGTATTGTGAATACCAACCCAGTACCAGTATTGTGAATACCAACCCAGTACCAGTATTGTGAATACCAACCCAGAGTGTACCAGTATTGTGAATACCAACCCAGTGTGTACCAGTATTGTGAATACCAACCCAGAGTGTACCAGTATTGTGAATACCAACCCAGTGTGTACCAGTATTATGAATACCAACCCAGACTGTACCAGTATTGTGAATACCAACCCAGTGTGTACCAGTATTGTGAATACCAACCCAGTGAGTACCAGTATTGTGAATACCAACCCAGTGTGTACCAGTATTGTGAATACCAACCCAGTGTGTACCAGTATTGTGAATACCAACCCAGACTGTACCAGTATTGTGAATACCAACCCAGAGAGTACCAGTATTGTGAATACCAACCCAGAGAGTACCAGTATTATGAATACCAACCCAGACTGTACCAGTAGTGAATACCAACCCCAGTACCAACCCAGACTGTACCAGTATTGTGAATACCAACCCCAGAGAGTACCAGTATTGTGAATACCAACCCAGTGTACCAGTTATGTGAATACAACCCAGTGTGTACAGTATTGTGAGACCACCAGAGTGTACCAGTATGTGAATACAACCCAGATTGTACAGTACCAACCCAGATTACCACCCAGTGTGTACCAGTATTCCAGTATTTGTGAATACCCAAGGTGACCAGTATTGTGATACCAACCCAGAGAGTACCAGTATTGTGAATCCAGATTACCAGTTTGTGAATACTAACCCAGTGTGTACAGTATTGTGAATACCAACCCAGAGGTACCAGTATGTGAATACCAACCCAGTGTGTACCAGTATTGTGAATACCAGAGTGTACCAGTATTGTGAATACCAACCCAGATAGTACCAGTATTATGAATACCAAACCCAGTGTGTACCAGTATTGTGAATACCAACCCAGAGTGTACCAGTATTGTGAATACCAACCCAGAGAGTACCAGTATTATGAATACCAACCCAGTGTGTACCAGTATTGTGAAATACCAACCCAGAGTGTACCAGTATTGTGAATACCAACCCAGACTGTACCAGTATTGTGAATACCAACCCAGAGTGTACCAGTATTGTGAATACCAACCCAGAGTGTACCAGTATTGTGAATACCAACCCAGTGTGTACCAGTATTGTGAATACCAAACGGGGGACTTTTTACCAACCACGTGGGGTGGGGCCATACAGAAACTATCACGTGCACGTGATATTCTCCTGTATCAAGTGAATAATGTAATTATATTGATTTTTTGGTTGTGTAATGTGCGTCAATTTTAGCCAACACCCAACTTGCTTAGTGCTACACACATTATGGCCAGTTTGCAGGAGATTGTAGGTAGGGAAGGGCGTGTTTTCGAGAGGGAAACTTTAGCAAGTGTCCGGCAACTTCCTAATGCAACAGTGAGCAGCAAATCACCGTATCAGTCTCTTCCAGGAATTGTAACTATCCCTACAGTGCCTTATTTTGAACCTGGAAGGTACCGCAGATACAGAATTGACGACTTCCCTTCAAGAGCAGCACATTCTTATTCCTCTGTAAGAAATAAGCATACTGAATTCAAGGGTTTTCTATCTGGCAATCGTGCTTTTCGAGACTCTAATGTTTCGATTGATTGTGACCAAGGTCTTGGTGATATGTCAAATAACGAACTAGTATCACGAGGTGTTCAAAAAGTGGATATTATAATTCGGGAGGCACAAGGGACTCCAGTTGTACTCATAGAGGTTGAATCAAGTAGCAATGTTGAAAGCACAGTGGCCAAACTTTCGATCGGATTAATGAGTCAACTTCTATATTTAAGAAGACGTGGAATGTTTATCGATAAAGTCAAGGGTTTTTTCATGCCCGTTAATGAAGGATATGCTGAAGAAGTTACTGGTACATTTGTTGATGAAAACATTCGATTTGTGTTCGACAGGATAGCGTTAAAACGTGATGAGGTTGAAGACTCCATCGTTCAAGCTTGGCGAAATCAAAAGAATTTGGTACCATTGCTCAGTAATTCTTTTTTATGTCTTCCCATTAATCCACAATCAATTCAAAGATATTTTGGCGAAAACGCTGTTCAAGTGAGGTCTGGGCTTTCAATTGTCATACATGATAGTGAAAAAAAATTGTACTTCAAGTACAGTCTTGAGTCAAACGATCCAGAAATGAAATTAATGTTTGAACTTAATAGACCTGCATTATCAGTCTATCCTGTTTGCATATTCAAGGCTTTTAATAAACTATTCATTCAATTTCCAGAAATGTTACCACCTATCAAAAAACACGATATTACTTCTAATGCTATCTTGATTGAACTTGTAAATGGGACAATACAAGCACTACAAGAGTTGCATGAATCGGGCAATGCTCACAACGATGTGAGACTTGAAAATATTTGTTTTCGTCCCACAGACCATACTCCAGTCTTGATAGACTTTGGTAGATCTTGTGATGTGTCTGAATCTCTTAGGGCTGGTATATTTGGACATTCAACCATGTATGAGTTTGATGAACTATCATGGAATGCCGGAAAACTTGACTTTAGGCAAGTGTCCATAATGATAACGTACATACAGAGTACGAATGCTAGTATAGATTATCACCAAATAAAAGTGAATAATCAAGCCCATCAATTTCTTCAACAGATGTTCTCTCAAGGTATGTTAAATGTTTAGCATGAATATTATACCAATGTATGATCTCTCGTTTCTTTAGGTGTATGTGACGGAAATTTGTACAACGACTGGTGTCGTTCACTTTGTGAGGATACACAGAATTGACAATTTCGAAGAAAAGAAATGAAATGCTGTCCAAGTGACTAAACCTTTCAGCCCAATTGAAAAATTATCACATTTTAATTTACGTCACAAGAAGTGTAACTATTTTCCTCTAGGAGACCTAAATTGGGAGGGAGTGGTTACCCAGAAACCATATCGTGTAGGTGATACAAGGCACATGAGGTGAACATGGCCACCAAATGGGGTGGGCGTGACAGCTTTCCTTTCCGTAAAACAAGTGCGTTTGTTTGTCGGCTAATGTATTTTCTATGGGGAAAGAACGGGAGGAGACTTAAATTGGGAGGGAGTGGTTACCCAGAAACCATATCATGTTGGTGATACAAAGCACATGAGATGGATGTGGCCACCAATTGGGGTGGGCGTGGCAGCTTTTCTTTCCGTAAAACAAGTGCGTTTGTTTTTCGGCTAATGTATTTTCTATGGGGAAAGAACGGGAGGTACATCCTGCATTATCTTCTAACTCATAGTTTGTACCGCATGTGGTACTTGGTGTACCACCTATGTGAAGTAGTGTGTGTGATGCATAATCACTTATTAAGCATGTATCAAATGAGTTACATCACGTACCACGGTGGTATGCCACAGAACAAAATTGCCTATTTTGAAAAAGCAATATTCCATCAACTGTAAAACTTGCACCACATGTAACACTAGTTTTTCAATTCTTGATTGCTTTGTTTTGAAATATACTGCACGTACCATATTTTGTATACAAGATAAATGAAAAAGTATATATACCAACATGTTATCCGTGCTATTCTAGTCTCATACAACAAGTGGTACAAGTGGTACAATATGTTACACGGTACAAGAATTAAGTTATAATGTATTTTTGATAGTATAATAGGTGGTACGATTGGCTAAAGACTTACATGTGTACCGTTTGTACAATTTCAAGTTTTTTATTGTTATATATAATCAATATCAGCGTGGTACACGAGAACTAGCTTGCAACACTTGTAGTATGATATTGACTACAAATAACATAAAAAAACTTGAAATTGTACAAACAGTACACATGTAAGTCTTTAGCCCTAGCCCTAGCTCTAGCCCCTAGGTAACACCAGCACTACAGAATTTACCAATCGTACCACCTATTATACTATCAAAATTACACAAGTATATACAAGTATAAGTTGTTTTGTTTTAAGTACTACATGGTATAACTTAATTTGTGTGCCGTATAACATATTGTACCACTTGTACCACTCGTTGTATGAGACTAGATTAGCACGGATAAACTGTTACTATACATACTTTTTCATTTAACTTTATAAAAACAATATGGTACATGCAGTACATTTCCAAACTTGCAATCAGGTATTGAAAAACTAGTGTTAAATGTGGTGCAAGTTTTACAGTTGATGGAATATTGCTTTTTAAAAATAGGCAATTTTGTTCTGTGGCATACCACCTTGTGGTACGTGATGTAACTCATTTGATACATGCTTAATAAGTGATTATGCATCACAAAGACTTACGTGTGTACCGATTGTACACTGGGTATGGCCTCGCGAGACACTTTGCCCCGTCTGATACATGCATTATAAGTGATTATGCACCAAGTACCACATGCGGTATAAACTGTGAGTTAGAAGATAATGCAGGATGTACCTAGAGTGGTACACGAGAACTAGCTTGCAACACTTGTAGTATGATATTGACTATAAATAACAATAAAAAACTTGAAATTGTACAAACGGTACACATGTAAGTCTTTAGCCCTAGCTCTAGGACCACCTTGTGGTACGTGATGTATCCCGTCTGATACATACATTATAAGTGATTATGCATTAAACACACTACTTCACATAGGTGGTACACCAAGTACCACATGTGGTACAAACTATGAGTTAGAAGATAATGCAGGATGTACCTAGAGTGGTACACGAGAACTAGCTTGCAACACTTGTGGTACGATATTGACTACAAATAACAATAAACAAGTTGAAATTGTACAAACAGTACACATGTAAGTCTTTAGCCCTAGCCCTAGCTCTCTAGGACCACCTTGTGGTACGTGATGTATCCCGTCTGATACATGCATTACAATTGATTATGCATTAAACACACTACTTCGCATAGGTGGTACACCAAATACCACATGCGGTACAAAGTATGAGTTAGAAGATAATGCAGGATGTACCTAGATTGGTACACGAGAACAATCTTGCAACACTTGTAGTATGATATTGACTAAAACTAACAATAAAATACTTGAAATTGTACAAACGGTACACATGTAAGTCTTTAGCCCTAGCCCTATCTCTAGGTAACACCAGCACTACAGAATTTACAAATCGTACCACCTATTATACCATCAAAATTACCTTATAACTTAATTCTTGTGCCGTGTAACATATTGTACCACTTGTTGTATGAGACTAGAATAGCACGTATAAAGTGTTGCTATATATACTTTTTCATTTATCTTGTAAACAAAATATGGTAAATGCAGTACATTTCAAAACAAGCAATCAAGAATTGAAAAACTAGTGTTACATGTGGTGCAAGTTTTACAATTAATGGAATTTCAAAATAGGCAATTTTGTTCTGTGGCATACCACCTTGTGGTACGCGATGTAACACATTTGATACAGGCTTAATAAGTGATTATGCATTAAACACACTACTTCACATAGGTGGTACATCAAGTACCACATGCGGTACAAACTGTGAGTTAGAAGATAATGCAGTCTTTAGCCCTAGCTCTAGCCCCCTAGGTAACACCGGCACTACAGAATTTACCAATCGTACCACCTATTATACTGTCAAAATTACAAAATTAAATACAAGTTGAAGTAGTTTTGTTTTAAATACTACACGGTATAACTTAATTTGTGTGCCGTATAACATATTGTACCACTTGTACCACTTGTTGTATGATAATATAAAAGCACGGATAAACTGTTGTTATGTACACTGTTTCATTTAACATAAAGACAATATGGTACATGCAGTACATTTCAAAACGTGTAATCAGGTATTGAAAAACTAGTGTTACATGTGGTGCAAGATTTACAGTTGATGGAATATTGCTTTCTCAAAATAAACAATTTTGTTCTGAGGCATACCATTTTGTGGTACGTGATGTAACACATCTGATACATGTTTAATTAGTGATTAAGCTTTAAAGACACTACTTTACATAGGTGGTACATCAAGTACCACATGCGGTACAAACTATGAGTTAGAAGATAATGCAGGATGTACCAGGAGTGGTACACGAGAACAAGCTTACAACACTTGTAGTATGATAAATAACAATAATAAACTTGAAAGTGTACAATCGGTACACATGTAAGTCTTTAGCCTAAGTTCTACACGGTATAACTTAATTTGTGTGCCGTATAACATACTGTACCACTTGTACCACTTGTTGTATGAGACTAGAATAGCACAGATAAACTGTTGCTATATACACTGTTTCATTTAACTTATAAACAAAATATGGTACATGCAGTACAATTCAAAACATGCAATCAAGAATTGAAAAACTAGTGTTACATGTGGTGCAAGTTTTACAGTTAAACAACAGTATTTACAACAGTATTTACGAGGAATATATCACTTCTATTACATGTACAGTACAGGGGGAAAAAAGTACAGCACAAAGCAACTGAGTTTATGATGACAAAATTAAAAGCATATGAGAATAATTAGAATAATAATCAGTCTACACAGAGAAGGGAGGAGAGAGAGCCCTGGGATTTCGCCATCCAACATCACCACAATCCTAAGTGTTCTCCCCTCCCCAATATTTATGTCCTCAGAATTTTGGAAGTTGTCATTAGCAAATTTGAATTTTATGAGGAATAAAATTATACAACCCTGTAGTGTGGCCAAAAACTGATCTACATGAAATATACACTTTCATATAGGCACGTGGATAAATCAATGGGTATGGCCCAGAGTGGGAGGGGGGGGGGGGCTTTGGCTTTGTTATGTGCACTTGTGGTAAGATGCCCACTCATTTCACTGAAGTCTGCCTAGGAGCAGGCCAAAAAGTGTTAACTAACCACATCCCGAAGTGATGGCTCTAGACTAGCCAAGGTGTATGATTATCCCCAGACCTTTTCTTCACATAGCGGTTAGGTAAAGGGTCTGGCTACGACTAAACTCTGGTATGGCCAAGTAATGACATGCATGGGAGACACTACAGTGCTTTACACCCCCAGCAAAAATATTCTATATGCAATAATAATTGGAAATCACAGCAAAACAACTGCATTTACTAAGGAATATTTCACTTCTGTTACAGACAGCACATTCTATAGGCTCATAGTGTTTCTGCATGATCCAGACAGCATGACACCAAGGAAAATTTCAAAGTAAAAGCATGGAAAAAAGTAAAAGTATGAGACAGAATTAATACCATTTGCATACAACTACTATTGTGAAATAGTCCTGTGAGAACTGTACTTATCCATAGTTGGATCAATTCAGTAGCCAATAATGTATTATGAAAATGAGCTTGTGGCATCCTCTATGTGGGAAATGGAGTAGGAACAGAAAAAGGAGCAAATTAGGCAAGAACGGGTTCAGTGAAATTAATAACTGAAGTTAACAATTCTGTATCAATCTTCTAGACCTATTAGCTATCTCCTATTTGTCCCACAACCATTTCTCATAGCCTAAAATTAAAACACAACTAAAAGTCAACAGAATGCAGCCATTACAAAGAGTGAAGAGTCACAATGTGAAATTTTGACCAAATTCTTAGATATCTTCCAATACTGTACTTGACTATGTATATAAATGGGCATATAAAACTTCTTTAAATCCATACTCATAAGAATCATTACATTATAGGGCATAACCTGCTTACAAGAGGGCTATCATACCTACGCATCACTCAAAACTCTACTACTGGTGGTGGTAACTAAGTGGTAAGTTGATGAGAGAGGGTTGACAACATGTGTGCCTGCCTCATTGTGTGTCAAGCCCGTAGCAAGCAATTTTGGGGTGGTACGGCTCTGGAAATGGGTGTGGTTAATAGTTTGTGGGTGTGGTTTGTCTATACTTTAGTTACAAGAATTTTTATTACAATAGATTGTTACATAAATGATTAAAGTTCTTAAAACAATAATGCTATGAACTTAAAACTTTGAAAAAATACTGCTACGGTGTTCGGATTCGTCTATAAATTCATTAACAATACACTTTAAATCTATTTCATCTGTTCTTGCTTTATGAATGTGAAGAAGCATCAAATAATTAAGACGTTCTTGCTTCATAGTAGGTCTTAAATACGTCTTTATGCGTCTCAAAGCACTAAAAGATCTTTCAGAGGATGCATTTGTAGCTGGCATCACCAAGATTAACTGCAGCATTAGGCTTGCAAAATGAACCTTTATTGCACACACATATTGCAATTGAATTCAGCATCAGCATGGTGTCACAGCCAAACCACTGCTCTTGTATAGATTTCTATAGCATCCATCTTTCCAATTACAGTAACCACGACTTATCTAAAAAAAATTTAGTAGTTAAAATTTAGTTTTAAAAAGAAAAAAAGCATAGGTTAAACAAGCCGTAACAGTTATTGTTAATACTACAACTTACAAAAGCTGGATCTAAATTATTGGTAGATAACATTGTTCTTTTTGCTGCCACCCCATACACACACGCACACACAAGGCTGTAGCAAAGGGTGCGGCCGGTGCGGCTTTGGCCGCACCACTTTTTTTTCCACTCTAATTATTTATTATTCAGCGCATGCGCAGAAATACTTTGGAATACAATGACATGTAAGGTAAGGATCGGCTACACCGGTGCCACGCAAGACCAGTACCGTGTAGATAGTATGGCTTCGAAGCTGATGAGTGCTCTAACCGCGGAGGTTCCTGAGAAACCATACCAGCCGAAGGATTATAATTTTCCTAAAAGAGTATTTGGGAAAAAAGGAGACACTTCCAGAGCATTTCAATCGCATTGGTTTAAAATTTGGACATTCTTACACTACGATGAGACGAAGGATGTTGTCTTCTGTCATACTTGCATGGTGGGGGAAGGTAGGTGGATGGGTGGGTGGGTGCTAATGAGTACTTAGGTTTCATGAACAATGTGACAGCCAATTGACTTGGCTGGTTATAGCAGACAATGCTAGCTGATGGATTTATTGACAATAGAGTGAAGTGAGCCAGCCACTCTGACAATAGAGTGAAGTGAGCCAGCCACTCTGACAATAGAGTGAAGTGAGCCAGCCACTCTGACGACAGAGATTGTGATGTATGAGGAGTGTACTTATTCCTGGGAAGTCAGTTTTTAGTGGCAAAACGCTGCCTATAGGAAAACATTATTCTTGCTAAAAGGTAGAATCCACACATCCCCCTATATAACCATTTCAAAACAATATGCACCTGCACATCCCCACACACTACTTGATCAAGGTGCTTCTTCTGGACTAAATAAATGCCTTGGTCTATTATCCCATATACATAAGTGATTAAAAAAAACAACCTCAGGTCAATACAAATCCCCCCCCCCCTCCCCCCATTCCTCCCAATTCATCCCTACTTGCAAGTCTCCCCAGCCAGCTAGACTAGGCAAAGAGTCTAGGACTATAACCCCCCCACACCCGGTGACCTCCATCCAGCATTGGCTAAGTCAGACATAGGTATAAATAGTCCAAATTTGTGAAGAGCTTGCCAGAGTTGCATGGTGCCACTAGCTATGGATCAACTGTCATGTGCAGACTTGAAGAAGTTCCTACAGAGCCATGGACTACATGAAGTGGCCACTGCCATAGTTGCATGACAACGAAGTGTTGGGGTATTTTCATTATTCACTTTTGAACTTAACTTTTGCTCACAAAATTTTAAGAATATTTCAAAGGGAGGGGTGGTGGTGAAGTGACTTCGAGGTTCAAGGAAGGGAGGGAGGGGGTATGTATGTATGTATGAATGTGTGTGTGTGTGTGGTGTAGTGGTTGTGTCCTTGGCTCAGGGCCTGCTTGTTCAATCTCATCTCAGGCAATTTTCCATCTGCCTCCCACCAGTCCACCCAGCAGTAATTGGATACCTGGCATTTGCTGGGATGCAAATTCAAGGCTTTTTCTCAGGAAACAGCAATGGTCCAGGTGGGACTTCGGGTGCCCACACCACTTGCTGTGAGGAAAGGTCTGTTCTCCTGCGAGTTCCTAGCCTAGCTCCAGGAGCTTTGCTTGCAAGGCTCACAATGCCTGTTTAATGCACAGGCATCCTGGCTCTGCCAGGTACACGTGACCGCCTAGCGGCAGCAAGAAAATTTGCATTTGCATTTGCATGTATCAACCATAGGTGCCAACTTTCCAGAATCTATTTCAGGGACAAAAACCACATCCTGGCCACACCTAAATAACACACCCACAATGACATAATGTTTAATGACATCATCTATGCAAAAGTTTAAAATTACAATAGCTGTTCTTCTTCACCATTAAAATAAAAGCGAGCTCAAGGGCCAAGTTGAGTTGGCACGCCGCAAGCGGGTAATAGAGGAATGCATTTAGTACTTTACTGGAAGCAATTTAGTCATGTGAATCCAAGTCAATTAAGCGCGCAAACGTACGTCAAGGTTGCACGTGAAAAAGGGGCGGTAGCACAGGTGCCATTAATACTGTAACTATTGAAAAAAACAAATTTAGTGAAGTTTAGAGTTTTTCGGGCGCTGTACAGCTCATCTCGTCAGTTTTCAATTATATTTATGTTTCTTATGCGCAGATAATGTACAGCAGATAATGTACAGCAGATGGAAAACGCAAACTAGTGAGGCTTTCTTCTGAAGAGACAGGATTAAAATCAGTCGATTCTACCTACTGTGTCCCAAGAAATATTCTGATATTCACAGGATTCAGCAGTACAGCACTGTTAACTTGTAGCTAAAGTTACTAGACTTTCTTGTTAAATAAAATTATCAATTGTTTCATTTACTTATATGTATATGAAAATTGATGAAATGATAGAATTTAAGTAGTACACATATACAAAATATAGTTGTGATCGAGTTGAAGGTGGAGTGCTGCCTGAGTTGGTCCTAATCTTTACAATAAACGGCATCTATAGTAGTGAAGAAAAGGAATTGGCATAAACACGGCTTTGACAAGCACACAATTTAACAGCAAACAGCTTAAGTATGGCTGTATATTATTACAAGTTGCTAGCTAAATGATAGCTACAATCACTGTGAAATTATATTTGCTATACGCAGTTGAACAGGTAGACAAATAATCTTACCAACATCCTATCAGGAGGTCCTGTACCCTCTGTGACAACAGGGCACTCTGTCTATCCTGTTTCCACACTGCAACCTAAGCGAATCGCGACACAAAGCTAGAAACGCAGCAATTTGAGAAGAAGCCATTGTTTACAAATTTCTTAACGGAGACTGCCGCGCGATCAATTGAGCCGTACGGCGTGATTAAGTGGGCGCGTTTTGAGCGGGAAACCTGTGGTTTTTTCTATTCCCATAGACTTTTGTATTGAGTTTTGGAATAGCACTTTCTCTCCGGTTTTGGAATATACTGAGGCAATATTTTTAACCGCTTCGGCGCGAGCTTTCCAATGGTGCAAACCCCGGATGCGTAGCTGCTTCCGTTCTAAAGTTATTCAAGTTTTTCTTGCGGCCAACTCAACCTGCCGGCTTCCCGGGACATACCATAGAGCTATTGTGCATTTTCCGGGACTCCGTGACAGAGTGATAAATCCGGGACTGTCCCGGATGATCCGGGACAGTTGGCACCTATGATCAACCCATAAGCATGTTGCCAATATTTACCACTGGCTCCATACAGTGGCCAAGCTGAAGTGCCAGCCAGTCTAACACCCATCTAGCAGAGCTGGCCATTACCAAGTTACGCTAGCACATGTAGTTCTTACTCTTCATGTATTATCAACCCAGATTTACCCAACCACAGCCTATAGAATGAAGCACCTGCTTTTGCTACCAACCTGAGACAGGTAGGCAGGTAACAATTAGCTCAATTCTCACCTTTCAATTTATAGTGGGACTGCTTATGACCTTTGATCCTTTTGAAATAGTGGCTAATTCTGAATGCCTCTAGGTCTGTATACACACCTAAACACACACACACACACACACACCATAGAGTGAAGAAATCTGTATTAACCAGCATATTAGCACATGCAAGTAGTTTATATGGACATCCTATATACATATGCTTAGTCATTCTAAAATAGATGTACATAGTTGAGAGTTGAGTCCAACTGTTAGTTTGTCCTATAAGTGATCCTGAGTCTGAGCCATCCCAGACTTTCCAAAGCTGGACTGATTCTCTTAGGAAGGGATAAATTTCTCTCCCTCGTAAGTTTAGTAAATCTTTATAACCACACATACAAAACTGAAAACTGTCAATATGTGTCGGTCTGTCATTATGGGAATTCACACACACACACACACACACACACACACACACACACAGGTTGGGAGGTGTTAACTTACAGATGGTTTATTTATTGTTTACTTCTTTGTTGGTGTTGGCCAAATCACTACTACTAGGGACTGATGCAGATATACTTGGGCAGGAAACTCGGATGCATACTCTATTTAACATCGTCCAGTATTTGTTTACTGTAATAAAAGTTATCTACCAAAAAAATGAAGCACCAAGAGTGTGAACCCTCAGTGTTAGTATACACTAGCTAGCTATTACAAAAACCAAAAGAATAATTTACTAGGAGCAATACAATTATGTAGCTAGTGCAAGTCAATATGTAAAGTTTTAGCAAGTTGATATGCAACTCAGTGCAATGAAATGGTAGACATTAATGCTGTCTTCATAAGAGAAGTGTAAGTGACACATACCTCACCAGTAGTTTCAATGGGAAACTCCAAGCACTCCGGTAAATCACTGAGCATATAGTGTAAAGAAAAACTACTGCGGGCAGAAAAGAAATTATTTGCTCATGTGATTATCACATGACTATAGGAAATGTTACCCACTGAAGCTTACGATCATATGGCTAAAAATGACAGACACATAAACTGAGTATTGAAACTCTCTCACACATGTATGCTGAGGAGAATTTTTTTTTGTAGTCTCCAAACACATGCGAAATCATTTTTACTATTATTCATTGTTTACGATTACACTCAATTTGTTTCAAACATGACATATGGCATATCACTATGGATGTTGTGGATAAGTGTATAGCCCATCTACATGGTGCCATTATTGTCTGTTTAATTTAAGGTAGGAATTTGAGGGGTGAGGTTATTTTTATCTGATTTTAAAATTGATGTGCCAATCAAAAGATCCTGGCCCAATCTAGATAATTGTACAAATTCATAGAAAAGCAGCTGCAACAGTCCAGACACATGCTATATTAATACAGCCAGTTAAGTGGAATGGGGACTCTCTCAGGAAGCTCGCCACTGCCTCCTCCCATATCAAATGATATTACACAATCTTGTCAATTCCTATGGAGACAATCATGATGGGTGTAAATACTCCTCAATACAGTAACCACTTACAGTTAGTACAGCAATTACTATGGTAACCATGGCCATTAGAATTTCTCACCTTCAAATTTCTAGGTTGAGTTCATCCAGAATAATCCAGTGTCCCTTCATCACAGCAACAACCAGCACATCTGCAAGAACCAATTAAATGTTTATGCTTATTAACACTTCTCCAACTTCAGTGACTTATTCATCATCACACTAATGTGATAAGGGGTAGTGAGTGACATGTATCCAGCATGCATCAGTTTCTTAGAAGATAATTTGTGCTAGCACTTGCTCACTACTCAGATCATCCCAGCAGTAAATCTGTTGTGATTGATTAACAAATCTGTGTCCGAATCTGGGAAGGGCAACAACAACAACCTTTCATAGATTTTTTGAGGGGCACTGAGAGAGACACATAATGCTGTGTAGAGACCCATGCAGTACAAAAACGTGTAACAGTATGCTATAAGGATTGACATTGATTTATTAAGCACTATTATCTCACAGCACTACCCATTATTATTCAAATTTGGCAGTCTATACACACTTCACAAGCCTTGTAATTTTCTAGCCAAGAGATTTAATAATCTTGTAAAAAAAGACTTACAGTCAAGTGAATTCTAAAAAGTTGCCCATTCAAAAATGTATAAAAATGTATCACTACTATTACATAAAGTAGTGCTGCTTATAAAGATGTACCACTATTGTTACATAAAGTAAACTTAATTATAGGAATGTTCCACTAATGTTACATTATGTAACAGTATTGGTACATTCCTATAACCAGCTCTACTAGTTGTGGCCCACTCCCTTCCTTACAACTCGTCAGCTCTGAGTCTTCTTCTATTCAGGACACTACTCACCTCCAATGCTAAGATTGACTTTCTTGGGTCCAAGTCGGAATTATACATGTAGTTGAGGTGAAAAACAGCGTAGGGAGGCATCATAGGCACTCCCTCGAACACGGAGCCGTCCTGTAACTTAACTTTCTTTACCCCCTTCTCCATTCCTCCTAATGGCCGTATCGGCGACAGAATACTCGCCACAAAAAAATGAATTAGGGACTCCGGCCAGAGAACTATAATAATATAGTAAGTTTTTGGCAACTAACTAGTGATGTGCTTGAGCACAAATGGCGAGCGAGCCTAAAGACTATACTATTTTTATGATTTTGACTTCTAACACTGAAGCTACTGAAAATAAGGTCCAGTTTTTAAATTTAGCATACAGGGTAAAGGGATTTCAGTGCCATAGTAACAACTCTCTGCAGCTGCTTGGAAGGAAAACAACAACAACAAAACAATACACGTTATTTAAAAGTTTTCTTTGTGATATTCTTTAGCTAAGTAGTGGTTGTAACACACAATGCTTTGACACAACTGGACATGCACCTACACAGACTTACCTTCGCAGTAGTCTAGTGGACAATGTATTTTCAAGTAAATACTGTTGCGCACGGCTTATAACCATGACAAAGAGCGCATTGACTTACCACCGTCACAAACTCGAATAGAAATGGAAGTCCCTTAAGTTATCAAGTTTTAACTGCACCCGCAAAAGAATTCAAAACGGTAAACAATTCAATTTCTAGGGTGATACGGGTACTGATCGATAAACAAGAGGATTCTGTTTAGTGCAATTTGGGATGGGGTCGACCACATTACTAACACAAAAACGCGAGGGTCAAAGTACAAAATGACATACGTACGTCCAAACACAAATAAATAAACTAGTGGTGTGCTTGAGCACAAATGGCGAGCGAGCCTGATAGTTAGGTAACATAAAATGTTACTATTTTTAGCTTACTTCATGCAAACACTATAATAGCAGTTATGACATTTGATTTCAGCAAACAAATACAAAATCACTCTCTTACCTGATTAATGGTAACTTTTGTAGTATCAAACATCTGCCATTCTGATAGTCTCAATTACCAGTAACTCTTGAACAAGCTCTCAGCTACAATAAAAAATAAATAAATAAACCAGTGTTATCATTAGTAATTTAGCCAACAAATATGGAAATAACTTACCTCAATTTCCTGAGTATTGATAGCTTCTGTAGTATCAAATTGAAGTTACTTTGACTATCTGAATTACCTTGAATTCTTGACAACAAGCTCTCACCTACAAAAACAAAAGACAATCAATTTTAGCACACAAATACAAAATTACTTTCTTACCTCATTTTCTTGAGCAGTGGTAACTTTTGTAGTTACCAAATTTGAGCCAATCTGACTATTTGAATTTACCAGTCACTGTTGACTAGCTCTTAGCTACAAAAAAGAAAGGCGAGAGTTAATTTTGCATATTTAGCTAACAAATATGGAATTGCGTACTTATCTCAGCTTCCCTCGAGAAGTAGTAGCTTCCATAGCATTAATACTACGGCATTCTGACTACCAACGGCTCTTGACAACCAACACTCCGTATCCCCCCATAAAACGGCGAAGTTTTGAAATTAAGTCTGGAAAAGAGTCTTCAATGCCATAGTAACCTGTCGAATCAACTTTTTGTGTCTTGAAAACAAGCGTTTTAGCAGGAATTTTCTCATACTTTGGAGCTTAAGTATAAAGTAAGGTTTGCTTAATGCTGTAGTTTCAGAATAAACTGGAGTCAAGCCTAAATAGCCGTGTTTTTAGGAGAAAAAAGTTTCCAGCGCGCACGTTTAAAGAGCATACGTACCATCCATACATACATACATATATACTAGTGGTGTGCTTGAGCACAAATTGCGAGCGAGCCTGATAGTTAGGTAACATAAAATGTTACTGTGTTTTAGCTTACTTCATGCAAACACTATAATAGCAGTTATGACATTTTCAGCAAACAAATACAAAATCACTCTCTTACCTTATTAATGGTAACTTTTGTAGTATCAAACATCAACCATTCTGATAATCTCAATCACCAGTAACTCTTGAACAAGCTCTCAGCTACGATAAAAAATAAACCAGTGTTATTATTTGTAATTTTAGCCAACAAATATGGAATTACTACTTACATCATTCTTGAGTATTGATAACTTCTGTAGTATCAAATTGAAGTTATTTTGACCATCTGAATTACCTTGAATTCTTGACAACAAGCTCCGACACTTTGTGATTACTGGGACTCCCTGCCACCCAGTTAGTGAGCTCAGGAAACACCGGAAATCCCAGCAAAAAATGCATTCCTGGAGGTCGTCTTTGCAGAGGCACACAAAGAGCTCAGTGCTCCACATTATTACAGCCCACACATTGTGAAATCAGTACATGAGTCCAAGAATGCTAATTTTGGTGTCTCCTAATAAAGTCAACTCAAACTACTACCATAAAGACAATTCCCGCTTTACAGCAAGAAAGACAAAAATTACAAAGCCTGTGCGCTATGCATTTGATGTGACCACTATTAAATTTTGCCAAATTTAACCAATTACTGCACTGAATTGACCACATCATAGTGGTTAACAGCATGGTGCACATACATAGCTATTGATGTGTATCTGTATGATTGAAATTAAATGTACCATGCACCATACCTGGGATATATAGATTCCAACCACTCACGGTATCATAACTGTATATTGGGGTATCCAGAAGGTGTGCCAATGCCATGACTTCAACCTCCGATCCCCATGCCCTGTTTTGATTCATCCTGGTTGCTGCAATATACTGCTCAATTCCCAGCTCCCATTCTGCATCTGTATAAACTGAGCCAACAAGGTGCACTTCTCCAAGATTTTGAATCTGTCTCAGAAGAGGAGCAATCTGATGTGGCCATATCGCATCCCCAATTGTTCTCATGTGCTGTATGATAGCACCTCGTATAGCTAAGTGCTGCTCTTCCGATCCTGTAAGAATCAAAGAAAAGGATCGAAATAGGCAATTTCCATCGCCAACTATCCTCTTGAAATTGGTCGGACGTGTTAATGGGACATTAGAACCACCAGGAGTGACTCCATTTGGTCCACAGTACTGCAATCCAAGTCTTTCACATTGTGCACACTGCCACTCTTCATTGACAGGGTTATAGTGGAATTGGTGAGTATGGGTGTCAACGCTAGTGACAACAACATCATCAGTGAGACTCTTTTTTCTTTCGACTGGAAGAGTTGGTTCATTAGCGATAACATTTTTGCAGTCTCCATTACAGCAGCCATCATGTGCTTCCCCTGATGATGGAATTGGAATATGGGGCACATTTGTTGCTGTTTCTGCTTCTTCTGCCTCCTCGCTAATTCTGTGATCTGTGCACGACTCAGACTTGACTGACAGTGTTGTTTGTGAGCCTAAACTATTGCTGAGTTTCTCTAATCTGATTGAGTCTTTCCTTATGACGTCTGCTGCTGGCTAGATGTACTACACGTTGAAACGCAAACGGAGGATTGAAAAGCAGATCTTTTACATGCCGCACACGTGAGCATGCCACAAAAGTCAGTCCAGCCGAGAATTCTTTTTTCCCCACATCAATGACAACTTTGTCTAATGTCATACCTTGGGACTTGTGAATTGTAACTGCCCAGGCCAATTTTAGGGGAAGCTGGAGTCTCGAGCATGGGTAGTGGAACTATTGGAACAGTGCCATCTGCCAGAGTAGGACCAGTGTAGAAATCAAACTTTACTGTCACTGCTACTGGTAAACTTGGTGGTGATTGATCTGCACCATCGTAGCAAATTGACACAACTGTACCAAGTGCTCCATTAACCAGTCCAAATTGAACCCACAGATTAGCAGTCAGCATTACACATGCCTTGCATGCTAAAAAAATAACTGGTTCCAATCCACCAGCATCACTTGCAGGAATTCTGCTAGCTCTAGGACCAGAATGGATGGCTTCAATTCTTGCTACTGGCTGAGAATTTGTTTGCAATTTTTCAACATTGTACTCAGCCACTGCTGCAGCAGTTGGAAAAAGATGTAGAGCTTCCTGAAATGTGCTGGCATTTCCTACTGCAGCTGGAGTCTGTTTCATCAGAACTTTCCAGTCATCCAAAGTAATTTCACCATTTCTGAGACGCATGAGTAACTCTTTAAAGTCTAGGCTTTCTTGCCTGAGTACTTGTTTCAAAACAATACCACAATCAAAGAGACGATAATTAGCACTGCCAAGGTCAGACAGTTCAGATTTTGTTGCTGTAGTGTACAGTGGCAAGTCCATCACTGGTGGTAGTTGACGCCAGTCTCCAGTCAGTAGACAGGAACATCCACCCAGTACCTCATGAGATCTAGATTTTTTTCATTAAAAAAACAACATGAAACACAGTTGAGTTACGAGTAACAATAAACAGATACCTTTGAGGGAATGCCTAGCGAAGTCTTCTGTCTACCTGACCAAATAGTTTTCGGCCAACCATTGACATTTCATCAATTATCAAGTACCTAACGCCACAAAGTGATCCTTGAAGAGCACTGAGACGCTGTCCCTCCAAGTCCTTAAAGTCTCCAGTGACAGGAATGCTGAGAAGCGAATGAAGCGTATAGCCATCTACATTGTAAGCTGCCACTCCAGTTGGAGCTGTCACACGAAGGCAATCGCCCAACAATTTCTTCAAGCACTTTATCAAATATGACTTTCCAGTTCCTGCTGTGCCAGAGATGATCATCCTTAGAGGTGACCCACACAGTTTGCCATGGTAGTGATTGAATACTATTTGGTAAGCTTCACTCTGCTTTCCTTTCAAATTTTTTGCTTCAGCCTCAGTTTCATATGCAGAGTAGACAAAATGCTGTTTGTGCTGTGCAATAAAGGAAGGCATTTCCTGCAAGTTGTCATACTTTTTTCCAGCAGCAGACCAGTCGACTTCACAAGTAGAAGCAACTTGCTCAAATTCTGTGTGATGATAACAGAGCTGCATCCAATCCAATACAGTGTTCTTGTTTTGATCATCATTGTCATCGTTATCACATGCCTGCAAAAAGAATACATAAAAAAGAATAAAAAATGAATTGTTTGAAAATATAAATAATAGTCACCTCTTCATGCAGTCTGTTGATCTTCTGCCTGTGCCATTTCTAGCCTATGAATATCACCAGCAAGAGATTTTGGCACATTACGAGACTGAAGAAAAGTAGCATAAGCAGCTGCATATGTATCACATCCTCCAAGTAGCTCATCCAGTTGAACAAAAGGCTTGTGAAGCATGAGTTTCTGCTTTGAATATTGCTCATATTGTGGTCCTTGTGGATCTGGTGAGCAATAAGGACGTGGTATCACTATTACATCTTTGTTCCTTGGCACCAGTGCACTGCCAATTTTCTTGGGGATTCTGTACTTCTGAACAAATTTCAGCAGGGACACTTCTCTAAACTCTGGGACATCAGGACGAGCACAATAGTGGTCCAGTTGGGAGTCCACAGTCACAGATTTGTCTTCTTCAAATGTTTCGGTCACCTGTCGAGAACCATCAAGACTAAGAACAACGAAATCTCGAGAAGCTCTAAACAAGGGCAGCATCAAAAGAAGATGACATGTCTCCTGTGCAGAGAAATCTCTCTCTCCAATAGTGCTTGTTAATAGCTTTTGCACTACTTTGAGTGGTGTGGCATCCTCTTTGATGCTTTTCATGATTGTACTGTATACTTCTTGCAGACCTTTTGAACGAGGCTCAGATTTGGTAGCATATTTTGCCACATACTTGATGACTTTGTTTCTGGACATAATGTACTGCATATCAACATTGGCTCTCCAAGCTGACAATTGTACTGGGTTGTAGGCATTCAACAAATTGTCATTTCTGGAAGTCAGCACTACAGGTTCACCTTCTTGTGTGGTGATAGTAGTCACTTGCTGTAATGGTTTGGGGTAGCCGAACCTGCACTCCTGCTTGCCTCTCTTACGCTTCAAGCAATATGATGTTGAGCATCTTGTGTGCCGTTGGCAAGTAGCAACTAAATCAACCAGGTCCATTTCCAAGTTATTTATGCCTTGGTATTGTTGGTTGCACACATGCGGTTTAATCTTAGGTAAGGGAATAGAATTGATTATGTTGTTCC
>WLWD01002368.1_pt1 | contig 39568 bp, 39 predicted proteins | sample 6712731 | NCBI WGS metagenome assembly WLWD01 (sample SAMN12718690, study PRJNA576275) | sponge metagenome | isolation source: marine sponge | host: Mycale hentscheli | place: New Zealand: South Island, Marlborough, Capsize Point | collected 2014-11-01
GGGGTCGCACCTAGGGTGTTTCATTTCCTTATTGAGATTCCTATATATTATTACATCTATTCTTACGATTCAGTGACACAGCATCATGTGACACAGCATCATGTGACTGCAAAATAAGTTGTGGATAGTTGTAGAATATCAAGATGCTTTAATTGGCGAGACGGACATATACTTGCCTATGAGACTTAAAACTGATGATATCTCTCTCCTCATTTGTTCACTAGGCAGCACTAATCCACTTCACATCTTCTGCTAGACCATGTGTGTATATGTGTGTGTGCAGTGTGTGTGTATGTAATCAACAACTTGAGTGGAGTACTTGGTAACAAATAATAATAAACAAGATCAGAACAGACATAACTGTGAACAAGCCCCACCCACTCACAGACTTATCACAATAGCTTATCATTCAAATCTTATAGCACAAGAAGAAAAAAAAATACAATTAATACTAACCAGTTACTCACTCACTCTATACCTGATAATAAGAAGGAATGTTATCCAGCGCTTTTTGTATCACCCGACAACCGTAAGAATGGGTGGACAGAAGAAGCACGTGCCCCTGTAATCTATTAGCCAAGAGTTCCTTCTGGTCATTCGTTCCAAAATCAAAGAATTTCTGAACAACGTAGTTTCCATACGCGTCCACCATCAGGTTCTCAATAACAGGAAGAACTTCTTCGAACATCATCTGAAGAGCTGGCACTCCAGCCACTTCCATCTCTCTCTGAAGAAAGCGAGAGCCATATTTATTTCGGGAGAAATCCAGGTAGCCACCCTGAAGATCCTCCAGCTTGTAGCCAGAGGAGTCATCCACCAGGGATTTAGACAAAGGGACCTGGACTGCTGTAGGAGTAAGGGAGCCTTTGGAGCACTGGAATTGCAGTTGCTTTCTGTAAGTCGCCCTGCCCAAGTTGAAGTGGTCTACCAAGGTAGAGGGCCCGCCTACAGGGCCTGGAGATAAGTTGGCTACCGACCCTCTCCGGTTCCACTGGTAGAGGACGTCGTTGATCGTCTGCAGTGTAAACAGATTGCGTCAGCACGACATTTAAAAACAAAAACAAAACTACACCTACCAGCTCCAAGCTGTTGTGAGCCAGAGTGTTACCAGATCTATCTCCCAACCAAAACAGTTCTCCACCGCGAGAATCCATCGCCAACTTGTCTTACTACAGAAAACAATTACTTGTCTTACTACAGAAAACAATTACTTGACTAGCTGAATCATAACAGCACACCTAAAGCTACAAACTGGCTGCGACCACCGCTTTTCGGATTTCGAATTTTTTTATGAAACCACATGGAATGCGCACTCTGCGCGGTTAGAAGGGGGCGCTCCCTCTCTCTCATTTTGATGCTTCAGTGTTGGGGGAATCTCGTGCTACACACCCCAAAAAATAATCCTATATTAGCTAAGGTTCTAATGGTGTAACATGTTATTGAATGCTGTTCAATGCTGCTGTCTGTTTTGTCTTGTGAATTCATCCACATGAAATTATATCAATTATACTCTTCTTTATGGGAGGCATGATGTCCCCACCCCCCCCCCCCCCTCCCCTTCCCCTTCCCCCCTCCTCCCCCCTCCCCTCCCACCCTTCCAACACCCTCCGGTGTACAAAAAGATAATGAAAAAGGAAGTTGAAAAAGCTTCCTGTCTCATCACATAAAACACAACAACTTCTCATTTCCACATGCATAATTTAAGATGTCTGTCTGCAAACGGTGGAGGGGAAGAAGTCCATCATTTTTTCGCATGCTGGTTGCTTTCTCTGAATGGACTCCCATAAATAAACTCACTCCCATCTCCCAAAACTGACAGCTCATCTTCTACCTGTTCCAGGAGGACATCTACTCCAAGAGTTTATTGTACTTGTACATTCTGTATAGTTTGATGAGTGTTGGATTCCTGTCCATATTCTGTGCCAAGGAATATCCCACCATCTTGCCACTCAACGATAGAAACACCATCTTCCTCATCTCCCTGACAGTGTTCGGCATCTTCTACCATGTATGCCTCTTCTTTTCTATCAAGCTCTATAAAATCCGGCGAAGGATCAGGCGTTTGTTTTTCCTCTTCAATGCCGTATCGCTCATAGTTCTTTACTACATGACCACAATGCACGGCAGTCGGACGGACTTGAACAAGATAGGACGGAAGAGGTTGTTGTGTCTGTTCTTTTCATCAGTGCTGGGACATTCTATTTCAGAATTCGTTCATGGCCTCTCTTGTCTATTGGACGCTCGTATGCCTGAAGTGCTTGGTAGGAATTTCGTCAGCTAGTGACAGCGGGAATTATGTATCAGTGGTAAGGGTTATAATATATCTACATTTCTTTTGTTTGTCTATTATATTGTTGTTGTTGTTTTTCCTCCTAGGCGCTGGCTAATGTGTTACTCGTGATGTCTGTCCTCATTATCAACGTAGCTGTGCATATCAGGATCAATACTCAGACTAGACTTGCCTTTCAGAAGATGAAAAAGAACATCATCGACAACTTGGAGATGGAGAAGGAGAATGAAAGACAGGTGAGAGTGAGCTGGGAGAAAGAAGCCGCCACATGCATGTCCATCATTCCAGTGGGTGGGAAAAATTTCCGACTTAGATGGTGTGAACTAACACATAGCAGTGTTTGATACAGAAAGGGGGGGGAGAGAGAGAGAGAACATTGGGACTTCCCCCCTAAGCTGAGTCCCCTCCCCAAAGAAAAATTTGACATCCAAATATTCATACAAGCAGTGCGTGAAGGGGCTGGATATTGCTCACAATTTTCACTTTAAAAAAACACACTAAATAGGACTAATAAGATAATTTCCTTTTTTTTTGTTTGTTTAATTCATTTATAAATTGCTGCATGTGTGCACTCATCTCAACTATATAGCCCTACACTAGTATCAAACCCCCTGCATAGCTAGAGGGTATTTGGATGTACTATTTTATGTGACCTGTTTATAGCATGGTCATAGGTGTACATGTGTAATATGTGCATGTAGCTATATGAAGTGTGCTATTAGTGTTCATTCACATGTGTTATCTACTGATCTAACATATATGGCATAGGAGAAGCTTCTTCTGTCTATCTTTCCTGAGGACATATCCAAGGACATCAAGAACAACTTGAAGCAGACCAACAAAAACAACCGTGATTCTAGCTTTAGGCATCTGCACATCAACCGGCGAGACAATGTTAGGTAAGGGATGACGCCAAGTCTCTTTATGGAAGGAATAATGTAATTATGTACTCATCCGCAACAGTACATGTTGTGCCATGTCATAACTACTACTACTACCCCCCCCCCCCCCCCCCCCCCCCCCGCAAATTTTCATAATAATAACTATACTTGTACCATGGTAAGTTCAAACCGTCCAATGAGATTGTTTAATTCGAGTTGAATATATTTCATACCCACCTACTTCCTAGGAGTTGAATAAGCGAACCATCCACACAAAAATTAGTTTTGTGTTTCCTATAGCCCAGAGCCACAGTACAAGTTGGTTGCACAGAGCCACAGTACAAGTTGGTTGCACAGAGCCACAGTACAAGTTGGTTGCACAGAGCCACAGTACAAGTTGGTTGCACAGAGCCACAGTACAAGTTGGTTGCACAGAGCCACAGTACAAGTTGGTTGCACAGAGCCCCACAGTACAAGTTGGTTGCACAGAGCCACAGTACAAGTTGGTTGCACAGAGCCACAGAACAAGTTGGTTGCACAGAGCCACAGTACAAGTTGGTTGCACCCCTCCATTTGGTTGGTACAGGATTACACTATTCTAAGGCCGTTAATCCTGGGTTTACTGACCTCCATGTCCTGGTACAAGATCTCATGTTAGATGTCAAGATATTGAATTTATGTAAGATTGAGAATATAAGATCATAAAAGAACTTCTAATCAATTGCATATCTTCCCTGTAAGATAAGCTAATGTGAGTTTTGGTAGCATGTGTTACAGATTTTAAAGGAAATAAGATCTTTATAAGTTTGTATGGAAGAAGTTTTTTAGACATTATAATAAGATCTTAACATGAACTTAATAGTTATTATGTGCAAGTTTTATTTCATACATACATACATACACACATACACGCATACATACACACATACATACAGTATACTCTTTGCCGACATAAAGGGTTTCACAAACCTCTCTTCCCAAGTGACTCCTCAAGTCCTCGTCCAAACCCTCAACGAACTCTTCTCTCGTTTCGACAGTCTAGCTGAGGTGAGTTGACCCTGACCTGTTGATAAAGTACAAGAGGTCAGTCCAGTTAGATCAAGCAGTGTTATCCTAATAGACCAATTAATTAAAGGGAGTAGGACTAATTAATTTAACAATCGGGTGATAAATGACTGAATTTCTTGCAGTGATTAAGTAATTTTCCTTCTCAATTTTAATCTTTATATTCAAATTATTTATTTTTTAAATTTTATTTTATGGAAGCAACCACTAACTCACAGTAATCTATTAGAATACAAGTTGATAAAGACTTCATTAACAGTATAATCTTTATATTATTAACTGCTCATGTGTGTATGCGTGTACGTGTGTCCAGGAGAATAACTGTTTACGCATAAAGATTCTTGGCGACTGCTACTACTGTGTGAGCGGTCTCTATGGCAACAGCACAGACCATGCAAGATGCTGTGTTGAGATGGCTCTGGGCATGATTGAAATTATCAAGTGAGTGTATTAACCAGTCCCTGACCCTACAACAGTCCCTGACCGTACGGCAGTCCCTGACCCTACGACAGTCCCTGACCCTACGACAGTCCCTGACCCTACAACAGTCCCTGACCCTACAACAGTCCCTGACCCTACGGCAGTCCCTGACTGACCGTACAACAGTCCCTGACCCTATGACAGTCCCTGACCCTACAATAGTCCCTGACCCTACGGCAGTCCCTGACCCTACGACAGTCCCTGACCGTACGACAGTCCCTGATCGTACGACAGTCCCTGATCGTACGACAGTCCCTGATCGTACGACAGTCCCTGACCCTACAACAGTCCCTGACCCTACAACAGTCCCTGACCGCACGACAGTCCCTGACCGTACGGCAGTCCCTGACCATACAACAGTCCCTGACCGTACGGCAGTCCCTGACCGTACGGCAGTCCCTGACTCTACAACAATCCCTGACCGTACGGCAGTCCCTGACCATACAACAGTCCCTGACTGAACGGCAGTCCCTGACCATACGACAGTCCCTGACCGTACGGCAGTCCCTGACCATACGACAGTCCCTGATTGTACGGCAGTCCCTGATCCTACAACAGTCCCTGACCATACGGCAGTCCCTGACCCTACAACAGTCACTGACCGTATGGCAGTCCCTGACCGTACGACAGTCCCTGACTGTACGGCAGTCCCTGACTGTACGGCAGTCCCTGACCGTACGACAGTCCCTGACCCTACGACAGTCCCTGACCGTACAACAGTCCCTGACCGTACGGCAGTCCCTGACCATACGGCAGTCCCTGACCATACGACAGTCCCTGATTGTACGGCAGTCCCTGATCCTACAACAGTCCCTGACCGTACGGCAGTCCCTGACCGTACGGCAGTCCCTGACCGTACAACAGTCCCTGACCGTACGACAGTCCCTGACCGTACGACAGTCCCTGACTGTACGGCAGTCCCTGACCCTACAACAGTCCCTGACCCTACAACAGTCCCTGACTGTACGACAGTTCCTGACCCTACGACAGTCCCTGACCCTATGATAGTTCCTACTGATATAATTCTATCATGCATGCTGAACAGTTGAGAGAGTGGTAGTTAGGTCCAAAACATCCAGGATTAATTTAGTCAATTGCTACATCTTCTCGTGTGCTTTTATATAACACAATAGGATCCTAAACTAGCTTTTTGAATAAAATCTAAATATAATTTCTACAGTTTGATCACGTAGGTAAAGGTTGTTCCTACCTATATTGCATTGCATGCTTTATGCAGCTCAAATGAGAGGGTTAATCCTTCACTACCATAAAATGTCGTGCGGCAATCTGAAATAACGCCTTGGGAAAGTTGTTTGTTAATCTTGTTTTGTGCCACTCAACAGAACAGCCTACTCAGCAATTATCCAAGTTTGTACTTAGCAGAACTTCATAGGGTGCAGCAGAAAACTTATATTTAGCTCTTAAGGTCAGAGTTGGCTCTCTTTTAAAACTGTGACCGTAAATCAATTGATGAGTTAGTAGACGGTAACTCCAGCATTATCGATGGTGATGAAGATGGAGACTATTTTTACGCTTAAAGGAGCAATCGGTAGCAGGCAGAGTTGCTTGTGAAGTAAACCAGGAGTTTAAAACAAAGAAAGTCGCAAACATTTACACGAGGATGAAGAACTTATAATGGACTAGCTATATTAGTCTAGTATCAGATATAAAGTTATACTGGACTCTAATATTAGTCTAGTATCAGATATAAAGTTATACTGGACTCTAATATTAGTCTAGTATCAGATATAACGTTATACTGGACTCTAATATTAGTCTAGTATCAGATATAACGTTATACTGGACTCTAATATTAGTCTAGTATCAGATATAAAGTTATACTGGACTCTAATATTAGTCTAGTATCAGATATAACGTTATACTGGACTCTAATATTAGTCTAGTATCAGATATAAAGTTATACTGGACTCTAATATTAGTCTAGTATCAGATATAAAGTTATACTGGACTCTAATATTAGTCTAGTATCAGATATAAATTGTTTATCTAGTTCTTTATCCACTTCGTTTTTCATTTACAGCGATTCTTAAAACGGTCTAAAAATTTTTTAAACTACTTAGAAAATTCAGCAGTGAAGGAGGGTTAACAAGGCTTTATCATGTCCTTCATGTTTTAATTCAATAGGAGGTCAATGTAGATCATGTGTTGTATACGACACAGGTTGATCATTGATCACATGGTAAAGGTGGTTGATCAAAAAGGTTTGATCAAATGGTAAATATGGTAAAGGTTGGTTATGCGTTTTATGTGGTAAGGATTGCTCACTATGTACTCACACAATGCAATAGGCTGGTAAAGGCTGAGAGTGGATATGACCTGGACATGAGGGTAGGCATCCACACTGGCTCAGTTATCTGTGGACTCATCGGACTCCACAAGTGGCAGTTTGACGTCTGGTCTGATGATGTCACAATAGCCAACGCCATGGAAGCAGCTGGCATTCCCGGGTAATAAACACACTCAAAATTTAGATGAGCACAGATAATATCTGCCCTCCCCCCTCCTCTTTTCTGTTTATCTTCTTTCAGGATGGTACACATTTCCCAATCCACTAAAGATGCAGTCGAGGGTATTAAGGTGAGGAAGGCTCACGGGAGGATCAGGAGTAAGATATTGGACCAGCACAACCTAGAAACATACATCATCACAGGATTCTCTGAGGTAATTCTGAGATAACTAGCGCAGGATTCTCTGAGGGAATTCAAAATAGATAACTCAACACAAGTGGTATAAAATAGTGTGAAGTTACTACCTATAACTTATTGATTCCCTACTTTATCTATCTGTCATCAGTTACTATTTATCTACTGGATTTGATTATTGGCGAGCAAGCGAAGTGAGTGAGACGCTCTCAGAATTGAAAATCGGGGATATTTGTTTGTTTATATATATGCGTGGACATACGTATGTCATTTTGAACTTTGAACCTCATGTTTTTGTGTTTGCTTCGTAGTCTACCCCTTCCCATACCTCCACTAAACAGAACCTTTTGGTTTAGCGATCCCGTATCATTCTTAAGGAAATTAATTGTTTACCCCTTTGTCTTAGATTGTTTCTGAATGACACAAGATGCTTTAGGTCTTAAAAACGTACTGTTAGACTCAACACTGTGCAGTAATTCTTTAGAACTTATTATTTTTTGAAGACGCAAAATGTTATGGCGAATGGTTACTATGGTATTGAAACCCTTTACCAGATGTAATAAAACACTTGGCCTTTTTTAGTAGCTACAAGTGTTTGTTGTCAAAAGCTACTGGTAATTCAGATAGTCAGAGACTACAGAAAATACCAGTACTCGGGGAATTGAGGCAAGAAAGTAGTTCCATATTTGTTAGCTAAAGTATATGATGGTCACAACAGCTACGTACTTATACTTTCAGAAATGGACTTATATTCTTTTGAAGTGTTTCTTTTGTGCACAGGGTTGCTCGCCCTTTGTGCTCAAGCACATAACTAGTTTATCAGTTCATTCTTTCTTCATTCGTTTAGTCTGTCCATTCGTTGACTGTCTATCAATTTGAATTTATCTTTTTCGTTGTTGTTGTTACAGACAGGAAAATCTAGCGAAACTCACAAACTAACTAACAAAAAAGGAATGGTCCCACAGCGATCAGTCATTCAGTCTCGGACAATTTCATCTGCCAAAAGATCATTCAAAGGAAGCTACGAAGAACAGAAGAAGTCTGGTATCTCAGAGATCATCAAAACACTTGGTTTCAATGTGAGCTAACAGCCACACACTGGAGGTTTTGTCTTAATACAGTAGTTTTATTGGAACACTTCCTCTGTGTCCCAGGTGTTGCTTGGAACACTTCCTCTGTGTCCCAGGTGTTGCTTGGAACACTTCCTCTGTGTCCCAGGTGTTGCTTGGAACACTTCCTCTGTGTCCCAGGTGTTGCTTGGAACACTTCCTCTGTGTCCCAGGTGTTGCTTTGTTCTTCTTATTTCTGTATTTATACCAATCAGGCTATTCTAATCAGGAATAATTCATTCGTAAACTATTTTTAACACACATACTGTATACTTTATTTGCTCACCTACATATACTCAAAACATCATGTAGAAGTTCCACTCCTTCAAATTCAGCTTTTGGGAAATAATAAAAATATAAAATTATATATAAAAACAAAAGCAAAAACTCCCAATATATAATAAGTTCTGCACATCATGAATCATAATGTATAGCTATGAGATGTATTATTTGGAATCATAATATATAGCTATGAGATGTATTATTTGTGTTATGTTTATTTATGTAGCCTGAAATGCGCCGGCTGTCTACCAGTCCCAAGTATAAGGAAGACAATACTGAAGACTTGAGACTTCTGAGGACTATCGTAGGAGACAAAACTTCAGAGTTGTGGAAAAAGTCAGCTAATTATTTTACTCTGAAGTTCAAAGAACCCCTACTTGAAGCCAAGGCAAGTCGATAATGTTAGCATATTTCACACAAGTTGAGAGTTCTGTAATAATATTACAATCATCAGAAGTGTGTACAGAAATGTATTAAGCTATTCTCTCCCATATTTTTAGTATTTGCAGAGCCGCAAGGAGCCGTTCAGTTTCTTCTGCATCGGTCTTCTTGCTATTACAGTCCTGTTCTACCTAGTTCAACTCATAGTCCTCCCTCGCTCTCACTTCATGGGTCACGTCACCTTCCTCATCAGTATCACCTTCTCCCTCATCATGTCTCTCATATCAGTCATTAATAAAATACCAGTAAGCTATACAGGCTCCTGTCTTAGGATTGTACATCTACCTGATCAATGTTTACGTTCTCTTCCAACCCCTGCCTTGCGCTATTCTTACAGCTATTGCAGTCTTCCCAATTAATGATCATCTACAACTTCATCATGACTCATCGCTATGCAAGATTTGCAGTTTACATAATTCTGTGGGCCTTAGCTTTTACATCAAACCACATCGGGATTGTAAGCAAGCTAAGTGATGTGCAAGGCCAAGCAAAACTCCTAGCTATTTTATATTTTTCTTTTCCACAGGTTGAATGCACTCCTAATGCTCCTTATGTTCCCTCGCTCATTCTGGACTCGCAGAATTCTAGATGTGACTTTGCAAAGGTAAATAAAGACTACCTAGGCAAGTAGTAGTGTTTAATTAAGTGAATGAATTTTTTTTTTGCCCATTAGTAAGCTATTTGTAGGAAATTGTTACATGAAAATGCACTCAGCTCCACTTGTCTTAGAACTAAGACTTGAAACAAATTATCTAAATGTGTAATGTGCAACCTTTGGCTGCAAGTCTCAAACAAGCATTACACAACTTAAACTGTAGGACTTCCTTTATTTCAATGTTTATTGGATTTGCCAATGTGCGCCATGTTAACTGGATGTCTTTGTATACATGTTGCCATGGTTGCAGTACTACACGGTGGAGATGATCATCACAACAGTGTTCATCATCATGCCTCTCTCTGACCTCTCCATGATTGGACTTGCCATCCTCAGTGCTTTCGGGCTGCTTGTCACCTTCATTATCCTACCATCTAACTTCTTGGACACGATTATCTTCTTTTACTACAAAATTCATCTAAATGAAGACCCACTGTAAGTTATTGATTATGATGATGATGATGATTATGATAATGATTACGATGATGATGATGATGGTGGATGGAAAGAAGAGGAAAAGAGATGAATAACTTTAATAGCAGTTGTTGTTGTTTTAACAGCCAATATATATTCAATTAGAACTTAATTTGATGTTTCGCCTTCTTGTTAAAGTCCTCTTCAGGGGTCAATGAGGTTGAACTCTCTGTGGTGATATAATAAACACAATATAAACAGCAAGATAACTGGTGAGCATGCTTACTGTTTATTATGTTCTGATGGTGATTTGCACACAGCATAGTAAGCATGCCCATCAGTTGTCTTGCTGTTTTTAGTGTTTATAAATTACCATGGAGAGTTCAACCGCATTGACCCCTGAGGAGGACTTCTGCAATAAGTCGAAATGTCGGGTTAAGTTTTAATTAAATATAATATATTGCTGTTAAAACTGAGAAAAACTGCTCTTATTATAATCATTTCAACCGAAAATGACTAAATCATTAAAGGAAAAACCTATTAATAGTATTTTCATGGTCTGGTTGATATTATAATATATTTATAAATAATATATAATAATTTATTGAAGATAAATGATATTTTTAACTTGCAGCTTCCTTAAAAGAAAATTTATAGATCTGTTCTGGTTTGAATTGATAATGATTTCTTCTGTTTGTCTTACTGGCATCTTGCTGGCACGACAGTACCACAAAACAAAGAGAATCCACTTCCTAAAGAGAATGCAGGTGACCTCAAAAAATAAAATATGGCCGAACCAAAGCTATTCTTTTCTCAATCCTCTGCAGGGTTATGAATCGAGAAAAGAAAAGATATCCATTCAAGAAGACAACCAAGAAATTCTGAAGAGTATTCTCCCTTATCATGTGATCAACCACTTCCTAACTCCAAGACTCGATCAAAACCAGGTATGTAAGTACGTATGGGATGTGACCAGCCATGCATCAATACACTATAGTCATTAAGTTAGGTGGGTGGAAGAGGGTGGGGTGGAAGAGAAATGAATAAACATGTTTACCTGTATAATAATATTCTTGTCAGTCAGTAACAACGAAATGGTGTGTGTTCATAAATAATTTATTAGCTGAGTGGGTTGGTAAAGCATCGTCATTTACTAAAAGGTTATAAAGTGTCGTCACTGACTAAGTAAAATGTCGTTACGTTCAATAGAACAGGAAACAAAGAATCTTAAGGAAACAATGACTAAATATTACACCAGTGCAGAGAGCTAGAAGCAAGAGAGATAACAGAGAGAAGGGAATTCATGACTCAAGAAGAAGAGACAAAGAGTGAAGGAAAGGGATAGGAAAAGTTGAGATGGCTCAGGAAGAAAGAGAGCAGAAGAATGGACTGGTGTGACTAAACCAAGTGGTAGAGAATAATAAAAATACCTTATGCTACTGCATGCATTTGAAATTTTTTTTCCCCCCAAAAGTTAGTACAGCAAGCACCACTGTGTGGTGGGGTACTTGCTAGTATTTTAATATTTGTCAAACAAGACAGTAGAGCTAATATAACTTGAACCTTCTAGTACCTATTAGGTTCACTGGGTCTTTAAAAAGGAAAGTTATGGTATTTAAGAACTCTGCTATACATTCGCTTGGTTTATTTTTAAAAAGTTATGGTATCAAAAACAACAACAACTCTGTTAAGAGAAACAGCAGCTGTCAAAGCACAGAGGCAGCAAAAACAGGGAGGTCTTCTTGCAATGCTTAAAAGTGCTTTTTAACAAGAACTATTTGCAATAACTGGCGAGAATAACAGCAATGTGTAGGTAATATAAATGTCAATGCAGCATTAGTAGCTTTGAGATAATAGTAATGAATGTTGTCATTAAGCATTGGGTGAAGCCCTTCAATCCAAGAGCTGCTAGTCTTAGTGGAGTAGAAACATGTTTCTTGACTTTTATCAGATATTATAGCAGTTTCAGATGATAAACAAATTTGGTAGCAACCATTATTTGGAACGCTAGCGAAATATTTGCTTCCTATAGCCTACAAATAAATAAATCAGTTGCACCACTCCATTCGGTTAGCACAAGATTTATACTTCCTTGGGCCTTCGACCCTTGGTCATGTAAATCCCATATCATACCATACTACCTTGTGATGTAACCCATACATATATAATATACATACATATACATATATGTATATATATACATTACATATAATATGTATATACCCGTAGCCAGGGAGGTTCGAGGGGTTCGGTCGTACCCCCCTTTAGAGTGACCGGAAGTAAATTTTTAGCCACACCCCACATATAACTTGTGGAATATCGTCATCTGTTCAATCGTGCTGAACCTGCGATTGAATTATCTGCTGTTTCCCTAGATGTACTTCATACTCTGTATGGCCTAATCTGAGTTCAAGTGACCTAATAAACATTCAGCTCCTTGGCTACAAAGTTTCGCTCTCACATAGGCGGGAGTAAAGCTTGCTACGCTACATCTATTCTTTATAAAGTGTACCGTAATGCACTTATTAATTTAGTAAGAGTAATAGCATGGGTAAGCGTGCTATTCGATATTAATAGCACAAGCAACAGAATTTTTCAACAGATTAGGACGGGAGCCATCGGGAAGTATCTGAGAAAGTTAATCCTGAAATACACAGATAGTGAGTGCACTATCTAGTGTAGCTACACTGCAAATGATTTAAAAAAAAGCTGGCCTACTATTAGCGAGTGATAGCACGGGTAACCTGTGCTATTAGGGATCAGTAGCGCTCGCAAAGCTATTGAAATAGCACTCCGATTTGCCTCGTGTTATTTTAATCGCGTTGTTCATGTTATTAATCCCGAATAGCACGGTTACCCGTGCTATCACACGCTAATAAGTAGGCCAGCTTTATAAAAACTGCACGAGACTACTGTAAGCTAAAAATCATTTACAGTGTGGCTACACTGTATAGTGCAGTCACTGTCTCTGTGCTTCAGGATAAACTTTCTCTTGAACTTTGCTTTTAATCAAAGGCTCCTCCTAACCTGTTGAAGAAATTCTGTCTAATAGGGGTAGAGCTTCTGCGCTAAAGAATGGCGTTATCTCCAACTAGAAACTACAACTGTACATTTTCAAGGCTAGAGCTGCATGCTTGTGCACTTACCCATTGCTATTTCACTTAAGCTACCGTGACATTTCACTTTGTCCCGTGCTATTTCACTTAGTTATAGCGATTTTTCCAATACATTTTGAACAGGCAGTTAGCACGCTGTACTATTAAATAACTTATATACAGCTCACTGTAGTGGTTAGAAGCCTGGTTACTCGAGAATAATACAGCTTTTCTCTCAAATATCAACAGTGTTTGTATGAGTAATAGCACAGGTTACCCGTGCTATCACTCGCTAATAGTAGGCCAGTTTAAAAAAAAAGTATTTTGCAATTATAGCTACACTGTATTGTTCACTCGTTATCTCCTTATTTCAGGATTAGCTTCCACTGGAACTTAGTTTTCAATGTACGACCCCTCCTAATCTGTTGTAAAACATTCCGTCTAATACAGGTAGAGGTTCTGTGGTAGAGAATGACGTTGTCTCCAACTAGAAACTACTCGAACTGTACGTTTCCAAGGTTAACGCTGCATGCATGCGCACTTACCCGTACTATTTCACTTAGCTACCGAGGTATTTCACTTAGTTTCCACTTAGTTACTGAGGTATTTCAATTAGTTATGCGCTATTTCACTTTCCCCGTGCGATTTCACTTTCCCCGTGCGATTTCAATTGAACAGCGATTTTTCCCATTCATTTTTGAATGGGCAACTTACGCGCCGTACTATTAAATGAACTTACAGTTTTGAAGTAGAATACATAGAACAAATTATAAGCTTTAGTGCACTTATCTTTAGTTTTGTTTTTTAATATTGTAGAAGAATTAACGAGGAACAAAAGTAGGTGTGGTTTTTTGCGTCTTCAAAATCCGAACCCCCCAATGCGAACTTCTGGCTACGGGCCTGTATGTGCATATATATTATACATACCCACCTAGTTCAATTCACACATTCTATTTATAGGACTTATATTACGACTTTCACGCTGAGGCTGGAGTAATGTTTGCCTCCATCCAAGGCTTCTCTGACTTCTACAGTGAGCAATCCATCAATAACCATGGAATAGAGTGCATGCGGTTCTTACACGAGATTGTGGCAGACTTTGACCAGCTCCTTACGGAGGAGAGGTTTAGCTGCATTGAGAAAGTGAAGACGATTGGTAGCACGTATATGGCAGCTTCTGGGATAAACCACAAGGCAAGTGCATCTCGATCACCACATTAAAATTATGTTTGCTATGTTGTTAATCGTAATGTTGTTTTGGTTGAACATTTACATTTTAGTTTTAGTTTATAGTTTTTTTGACAAAAATTTTTTCAAGATTAATTTTGTTTTAGTTTTTTCACTAGCAAAGACTACAATTTTAGTTTTAGTTTTGGTTTTTCCAATGTACTAATTTCAATTCTAGTTTTAGTTTTAGTTTTTCAAATTTACTGACTTCTATTTTAGTTTTAGTTTTGGTTTTTTAGAATTCAATTTTTAAAAATTCAAGTCGTATTTTAGATAGTTTTTGTTTTTCAAATGCAGACTTCAATTTAGTTTTTTTGTTCCATTGTTTTGATAGCTGGTTTTTTTATTTTTTTTATATTTTTAACAGGAGTACAATAATTTAGTTTTTGAAATAATCATTATTACTTGTGGCCAGTCTCTACTGAACGGACAGCAAATACAGCACAGAGACTGAATGATTTGACATGCGTGTACTAAGGGAGGGGGCAGGACTAGATAGTCGAGCAACCACTGACTGCTGTCCAACAGTTTGTCTTAGCTAGGCAATTATTCAGGTACTACGAAGAAACAATTGGGTAAAGGGTTTTGCTTTCTGGAACTACCACTGGTCATTCGTCTTCTTTCAGAGATGTCACTACAAATAGTTAGCTATATTTTTAGTTTTGATTTTTAGTTAGTTTAGTTTTTATTCAAGAGCTCTATGACTTTTAGTTTTAGTTATTATCATCCTATGTGAAATTTAGTTTTGGATCGTTCACTAAAATGTTTTAGGTGTAACTAAAATTAATTTTAGTTTTAGTTTTAGTAAACCAAAACAACACAAGTTGTTAGTAATATTAGAAGTGGCTTGTTAAATAGAACAAAGACATTTTACTTTTAACCGATTTACAAATCTGATACTTTATGTTGACCTTCTTCTGGTAAGGTCACTGCCACTAGAAACAAAAATTTATGGTTCTTATGCCAGTGAAAATACACCATAGTCTAATAAAAGAAAGAAATTGTTTCCCCCCAAAAGGCATGTAAATAAATTTTTAAATCATGACTGGAACAATTACATAATATGGCACTACTTTAGGGCAGACTTACATCCAAATGGAAACACCTGGAAGCACTGTTAGAATTTTCATTTGCTCTGTGTACCAAACTGGACGACATCAACAAGGAGTCGTTCAACAGCTTCACACTTCGTATTGGCATCAGCCATGGACCAGTAGTGGCTGGAGTGATCGGAGCCAAGAAACCTCAATATGACATCTGGGGAGACACAGTCAACTTGGCCAGTCGCATGGAAAGCACAGGAGTCCATGGAAGTACTCAGGTAAGAGATAGAAGCTACACAAAACCAGCCTTGAAGCCCATTAACAATAGTGAATACTCACGATGAAATTGTGTGTCATAATGTCATTGTTTCTGTAGGTTTTGCAAACAACTCAAGCCCTCCTTGCTGCAAAAGGCTTCACCTTTATTTTCAGAGGGGTAGTGGACGTCAAGGGAAAAGGCTCTCTTACCACCTATTTCGCTGTTCAAGCTCCGAAAAGACACCTTTCTAGGTCCCTTGCTCCTCCGTACTAAAACTGATATAGCTATAGTTAATGTACTACCTAGAGACGATATAGTGCGTCAATTTAGTGAGAATTAATTTTGTTTCTGTTTCTACTTGCATATTATTAGCATTGTCATTGAAGGAATGATAGTAACGCTTATTATTGCGTTAACATTTTTTGCTACCCTTACAATTTTATGGTGGAAAAAAGTTGGTGGGAAATGTTCCATAAACCCAAGTGGCAATGTGCTTCTAATTACTGCACACCCAGATGACGAATGTATGTTCTTCTCTCCTGTCGTATTAGCACTCGGGAAACGGCAGCAGGTCTACCTCTTGTGTCTCACTGAAGGTAAGCGTGAGTTCGTTTCAGATTAGGTAATTACCGGTAGCTTCTTTTTTTCTTTATGGAACCTTTACTAGTTGGTAAAGTATTGGTGCATGCAGGGATAATAGAAGAATGTCAAATTAAAAGTACAGTCAACAATTTTTATAAGGCAGTGGCACTGTTAGTTTTAGTAACAAGAAGACCCAGTAATTTTGGACTAAGGAGAATTGGTTCCTAAATATCAACATCTATTCCTATAATTAGAGATTCATTTTATACTAAATAGAATAATATTTAGCTGATAACTTTCATAGACTATATGATAACATTTTGACTTTAGAAGATAATTCAAAACCAGTTCAAATTGATTTTTTAAAGTTCCCGAAAAGGCTCTTCTAGACCCGAAACATTATGCTATGATAGTTATTGGAGAGATGTTTCTTCTAGATTGAAACTTTCTCACTTAAAGGGGTCTATTGAGAAGCAAAGGAAAAATGTGAAAAAAAAAATCTTAGTTGTCACCGGGGAATCGAACCCAGGTCTTAGAAGTCATGGGTTGTCGTAGCTCAGTGGTTAGAGCATTGGTGGCTAAAGCCAGGGTTCCTGGGTTCGATTCCCTGGCGACAACTAATATTTTTTCACATTTTTCCTTTGCTTCTCTTTAGACCCCTTTAAGTGTGAAAATTTCAATCTAGTTTTTATGAAGGGTCAGAACTTGATAATAATGTTTCTTCTAATATAATTGCAATACATTATATTGTCATTTGAGGGCTGCATGCAGTCCTGGTATGGTATGGACATGATAATCTGAACCTATTGTAAGGCTGGAAGAGTTGGGTTATGCTGGACATCATTGTCTGATGGTTCTAGTCTCCACAATAAATAAGGTTATTTAAGTAATCAAGTAATCAATGAAATGCTTTGGTTGCCAAAAAAAAAAAAAGAAAAAAAAAAAAAAGTACTTATGAGGCTTATAGCATTTGGATTTAGAAGTCTCTAAATCATTTGTTCCTGTCATTTGATGTCCTCATGTGTAGGCAATTACTATGGAATTGGCTCGGTCAGGAAACAAGAACTCTACAAGAGTGCCCAGTCCCTTGGCATTAGTGCTGACCGTGTAATCCTACACAACGATGAGAGACTACCTGATGACCCGTCCAGTAATTGGGACCCATGTGTGGTGAACACCGTAGTTGCTGACGTGGTTATCAGGCACGACGTTAAATTGGTAATTCCGTTAGCTATGACAACATGGTGTCAGTGATGTGCAACATCAGACTTTAAAGGAACTAGTGGGGATTATTTATGTTGCATTCCAAACACTAGATTGAGTTGCTGTGCACATTTCACAGATCATTAGCTTTGATGAAGGAGGAGTCTCAGGCCACCCAAATCACATCGCCATATACACAGCTTTGAAGTGAGTCAGCAAATTTATTTATTTCTTCTCTATGTATTTATTTATTATTATTATATCATTATTAGTGTAATTGATCCCTCCCCATCTCTCTTTCCACTCTACTGCTGATTCAGAGACTTAATTTCATTTTGTGTTAGGTATGGTCACGGAGCAGGAAGTCACATGAGTAAGTTCAGAGGTGACTCTTTCTTTCTCTGCTGTAATGTAATATATAATTAAATCACCAGTATGATTTGTCTAACCACATAGTGATGCCTTGACTTACTTCCACAGATGCTGCACCTGCGGTGCTGTTTTTGGAGACCACTGGCGTTTTGAGGAAGTACTTGGGTGTTCTAGATCTCTTTGTTACCATGATCTTATCCAGGCTAGTGACAGCTGTCTAGTGTGTTTAATACTGTTAGTGAGACCTTTCAGTCTGCAGGAGTTGAAAGAATTAGCAGTTTGTATAGACTAGACTCTGTACTACTGTCTTCTGGTGTGTAATGTGTACTTACAAATCGAATTTTTCCCCTTCAATAAAATATCTAGAAGCCCAAACAATGAGCTATTGTTGACAGTTGTGTGTGTGTGGTACATTCCCTTATAAGGCTTAGGTCACACCAGAAATGATTGCACACAAGAACCTGATGGCCTGCCTTGTTGGGAGCAATAGTCTTCACTGTTTCCTCCCATCCTGTATTTGGCAAGTTTTGTTAGACATTTGCTAGGGAAGTGGTGGTTGGTATTTTGGTTAATGTTTGCAGGAATATTTTTGTATCTGTGAAACCCATTAGAAAGTCATGTTCGTAGACATAGCAGGAAATTGTGCAATTATGAGCTTGAAACCACAGACTAACTGGTGTGTGTGTGTGTGTGTGTGTGATTATAGCCACTATGCCGTGAGCACTATGTCTGGCTACCTTCAAGCGAGGGTATGTTAGTGTTGCTGGCTTCTCACAACACCCCCTGGGAGGATAATGCTGTATTGCTTGCCTGTTGTTTGTTGTTGCAGAGAGCAATGGCGTGCCACTGGAGCCAGTACGTGTGGTTCCGCCGGCTCTATGTCTGCTTTTCTAGGTACCTCGTTGTCAACAGCTTCAGAGAGTTGATAGATACGTGCGGAGCGAAGAAGATGTGACTCCAGTAGGATGTGCTACAGGGAATATTGGATATACCTCAGACCTCCTCGACCACTCACGCGAACGGTTCAATCAAAACTTGGCAATACATCAATAAACAATTCATTTCTGAGAAACATACAGCAATGGTGATAGTAACATTTTAGAAAACATCGAGTTGAAATGTGTACAAACTTTTAACTACTAAAGGCGAGCACAAATGCAACAGAACAACATGAGCTAAAAATAAAATATAAATGAAAAAGAAAAGGGGAGGGGCTTGAGGGCGTACATGAATGAATGTATCTGACATTACACATAACTATGAGGGAAAAAAATGCTTGTAAGCAGGAACTGTGCAGAGAGATATATAGATATATGAAGTAGGTTTGGGGGAGAGAAGGGAAGGGACAAAGTCTTCCAAGAAGGACTGAACAGATGGATGGAGGGTGATGAATTATCAGTTACTTGTAGGGAAGTTATGCAGCTTCTGCCCCATCCCCAACCACAGCCTCTGGATCCACATAGAGTGGGTTATCTCTAGCAACTCTGCAAGCACAAGAAATTCAACATGGTGAGTATTGGTCAACTGCAGAATCAGTGGCACAGTCAACACACGGTGGAGAGTAGCACCAGCATACATACATGGTGGTAGAACATGGCACTCCTAACTTAACAACATGTGACAAATGAACACAACAAATCACAAATCTAGCCAATCAACAAACACTAATTATGGGGTAATTGGCGAGCAAGTGCAAACAAGGCTGAACAGATTCCAGCCCATGGACTACATGCGACTTATTAGTACTGAAATTAACGACTTTCTGTAAGGACTCTTAAACTTACAAAGCAGACTAGCCTTAGGGCAGATGTAAACGCTTGAACTTTTGGTTTACTTTGTCAACTGCCTTACCATGCACAGTGACTGCATCTACTTCTCCGCGCCATAGTGAGTACACTTCAACTTCAGTGGGTCACTAAATATGGAATTTCTGCCATTAGCCAATTTCTTTATTAGAAACACTGTCTCATCACTAATTTTATAGGCCTTCTGTAAGAATTAGCTCGAAAAAGGATTACGTATTATATCTAAAGCTCACTAGTTAGCAAGACTGGATTGGTAACAAGTAGGACTGACTGAGTCATCTAATTCTAACATAAGCTCAGCTGTAGAGTACAGGTGGTTATAACTGGTGTGTGTGTGTGTGTGCGCACATACACACACACACACGTGTAAACTGCTCAAGTTTCACTGTCAGTTTAAGAGCGATTTCCAAGAATGAGGGTGTTGCCCCAGGAGCAGGATGGGCGTGTAATGAACCTTGAAGCTCACCAAAATAGACTAGGTCTAATTATAGAATGACACACCCACAGCATTCTTCACATGTTGCAACAATCCTGAGAAACTAGCTTAAGGACTAAAGTTGGCAGGAAAACTATTACTAGTAAATACAACGTAGTATTGTTGATATCTAAGTCGTAAATACGTGTTGATTCTTTGAGTATGTGTGTGTGTGATAAGCTTGTCCCCAAATCAGCACTATTGTCATAACGAACTGGATCAAGGCTCTTAGTGCTCCGTAGTGTCCATTCACAGAGTACAATAACAAACCACATAGTTCTTTCTATTCCTGCTAAAAATGGTTTCCAAGTTGCCATCAATTGCTCACGTGATGCTGTTTGCTATTACTGGCTTGCTCTGTTCCAGTCATTACAAACTCCACCTGGTCGCACTGCTTCAGGAGTGTGGGGTCACTATTAGGGAGTTCAGGAGTGTGGGGTCACTATTAGGGAGTTCAGTTACTTCATGCGATGCGTGCACACATTCACAGAACGAATCACTTCTGCAGACGGAAAGTCGCACATAACTCTGAACAGATGGACCCATTGAACCAGAAAGCCGCAACATAGCTCACGACTGAGCCTATCTTCACATCTGCTGACCGTGTGATGCACTCCTGCCCTGACAGAGTGATTCCTACTCATACTGAACTTTCTCCTTTATAATTAGGGTAATCCAAGAAGTGCGAACTAAAGGAAGACTTTATGAATGAGTCTTTTATTCACTCAAACAAATAAACACACACACACACTGCACACATGCGCGTATAAGCAATAAGCTGAAGGCGAGATAGGAGTTGCGAGTGGCAATTGCTTAACACCATGTGCTGACCCAAGCAATGTGGTAAAAGACGAGGCCGGACTAGGTGGCAATTTAAATGTAATTATGCTTTTAGCAATGAACGTGACTTCTCCCATTCGACTCCATTTATCACAATTTGTGCTGCCATGCCAACAGACAAGGTTAAGCCGAGCATCTCTTTACTTTGGTTGAACTAATAGCTACTGCTTTTAACTTGAAGGCATGGGATAACAGCACCATCCTGGCTCTCATGAGCCTGGCGACAGAACCATTCCAAACATCCCACAACTGACCACAGCCACACACATCTTACAAACGACACATATCCTCCCACACATACGGTAACACACATGTGTACAACATTAGAGCAATCAGATGTACCTATTATTCATAAAATCAGTATTAAAACTCAGTCGTCAAGGTGTAATTCACACCATCGATTTTAATTGTACAAATGAAAAAAGGCTATTAATCCAGAGAACCCTAACACCTGATCTACCAAATACAATAATTCAACAAAAGATTCAAGGCACGCACAAGTCAAGAAATAGCACTTACCCATTGAAGTTCTCGTTGTCAAACTTGGCCATCTTGGTGTCAGGATGGTTCAAGTAGCTGAAGATTCCATATGCCACAGCTGCTACTACTGCCACGAGAATGATAGCTCCGACCACAGCCAGAACAATGCCGATAATGCAAGGAGTGCCACACCCACCACCGGTACTCGCTTCATCCTGAGCATCATCTGGAGAGGGGAGAAAATGCAGTTTGTTATATATAGTACACCTGCGATGTTGTTCCCATTCTGATCACACATGGCATACTACTGTTTATTGCATAGCTGCATACAAACTCGCACACACACACACACAGGCTTACAACACAAATACCTGCACACACCCACCCCAACTCAAAGAAAGAGTTACTTGATGAATACACTTCATAATGTGAAAGATAAACTGTGGTTCTGTACAATACAATATCTTCTCTCTCTCTCTCCCCCCACCCCCCCCCCCCCCCCCCCCCCCCCCCCCTCAACTGGCAGAGGGATAGAGTCCCATGAGGAATAACTGTCTACATGCCCACTCACATACCTACATACTCCACAACCACAAAGGGACATACATGGCAACGTATTCCACAAAAATGATCTACTCACAAAACTTGCAACCTAAGTAGGAATAGAACGGCGATGTCTTGATTGGTTTGGGTGGGTGTGGCAACACACATACATACACACACACGGCACATGCATTCACGTTAACATGCACACGTGCCTGTCGACAAGTACACTCTCACTATGCCTCCCAATCCTTCCTCTTGTGAGATATGAAAACGGAGTCCCCCACAACTACTTTCCCATGTGAACATGAAAAGCCTCCACAACACAGTGACCACCTTTGACAAACTTCCCCAAATTTACACCATACTGCCACTGGCTTACTAAACTAGTAAAACATCATAACACAGTCAGTTTGGCCTGCACACACACACACACACACACACACACACCTCAACAAAAGTTAGACTAACCTGTATTGCAACAAACTGTTGCTATGCATAAGCACACACATATTAATACACCAACACACATACACAATCTGCTAATGGGAACAATATCCCTAACTAATAACATGTTTATACACCAAAAGTGTCATTTGTAAGTAGCTTTATGACACCTGTGTTTGTCTGTCTGTAGCCAGTGGGAATAGAAAAAATATTATTGTCCAATATGTCTCTCATGGCATTATCCCAGCTAGACCTGCACCATAGACTGGCACGCACACGCACACACACACACACACACACACACACACACACACACACACACACACACACACACACACACACACCAGAGGGAAGTGGTTGGTGCTATTTGATTGACAAGTCCTACAAAGGACAGTCGGCCCTTAACAAAACTCTTGTACCAAGTCTACTACTACATCCTGCGAAACTAACTACTACAAACCTTTTATAGTTATAGTCACATGCAAATAAGACCAAAGAGAACTGCCTCATAAGGAAATGAGGAGAAAGAGAGAGAGGTTGAGTCTTAGCAACACTTTTTAAAGCAACATCAGTCGGTACTGAAACTAATAAATGTTACCTAATATGAGCCACGTACCAAACCTCACACTCGGGACAGAAATATAATATACTGAAAATTAATACAGCCAAGTAGTAATGAATACGTGACAAACATGGGCAATACGTTATTCTCACAAAATGTAACTAAGTAAGTGAAAGCAACTCACTAGCGACAGCATACAGTTACGCCCGGCACTGTAGGCAACCACAAAGCCATTATCATGTAAATTAAACAGGAAGTAACCATTAATGCTGAAGGTCACGGGTATATTGGATAAAGTCTAGGCTACTTTGAACCCACAGAATATCAAAACTGACAACACATTTCTAACATTACATGGTACATGTAGCTAGGCAGCCCTGCTAATGCTAAGACTTAACTGAATGTCTTCAAAAAACAACAACAACATCAATAAGAATGAAACACTAAGTGTGAAATGACAATTGCTTGATGTTTACTGAAGAGCTGTCATCATAAATACAACTCACACAATGCCAAGGAATTAGGTGTCAAATAAAACACACATACTGTACACACACACACACTAACTTATTTATTTAATGCACACCACAATTACATACATGACTGCCCACATATGCTATAAACACACACGTAAACCCAGTGGCAAGCCCACGCCACCACAGTATTATGTTCAGCACACCACAACTGGAGAGAGCAGACCACCACTGACAGCATCAGCCCATGAATTCACTAATGAGACAGGATTCATAGAGCATGCTCTCACCTAATAAGTATTTGTTAGTTCCCCCAACTACTGACCACAGGCCAGTCGCTGGCAGACAAACCTGATATACATAGCTTCAGTCCGCAGGCAGGCAGAGTGAATGTATGTGTGTGAGGTGGAGGTTAAGGGAAATAAAGTGTAAGGTCCATGCCACACCCACATGCCATTGAAAACAGGGAACACTAGCTCATTAATAATATTCATTGTTACCATAAAATAAAAAAAAGAGAAGCCCCCCCCCCCATGAAACTATCCATGAGCTGTGTCAGCAAGAACTGGTGTGTTAGCAGAAGTTGTGAATATGGTTGTTTTGCTGACACAACTTTTACACATCAACCATAGTTCTTTCTACATGAAAGACGTGCACCCAATAAAAGTGCTAGCATATGGAATTGCACAATCTCTTCACACACCACTACAGCACACACATGCCTACCACACACACTAAAACCTCTTTCTGTCTTTATAGGACTGAATACCCGCTACCCGCTATTCAAACTACACACAAAGGCAACAATCCTCCGCTGCACATCACTACAATGACAAATTTTGCGTGGTACCACCTTTAAATTCTATTACACATGATACACATGTAAAAAAAAAACACTTAATGATTTTCTCTTCTCCGAAAAATGTCTCATGAAAATATGCTTCCTGAGAACCTGGGATACTAGACCAACCAAAGCTAAAAGCTTGAAATGCCAGAACATTCCACTTTGATGCACTCGATCACACACCAAGTCGTCCCTCACAGGCTAACCGGCCAGGCAACACGGCTCCAAAACTAATTGCTAAATGAGCCTTGGAATGCAAGCAGATGTAAGAGAAGGGCGTGTCAGGAGAGAACATGTAGTGGCTTACATTGAACTATTTCAAACACATTCTTTCCTCCACTAATTAAGCTGCTGTGGCTGGAAGTGGAGTATAAGGAGTGTCTAAATAAAAACTAAATAGTGAGACCGACTGCCAACATAAAACTAACTCGTTTAAGATTTGAATAATCTGTTTTAAGGTATTGAAAGGCTGTCAGATTATTCAGTGGCAAGCTGGCAGAGGGAAGTGCACCAGAGAGGTGCAAACTAAGGCAAACAGAGTTTGTGGTATCTCTGGAAGAGCAACAAGTGTGAACTGTTGGCACCACATCACACCACTTGTGAGGCCTGCCTGCCACACAGGGCTCAAGGAAACTGGAGCAGGCAGATCAACTCTCTTGGGTCACAACCTGCCACACAACCACCAACTCTGATTTTGTAAATGACCCAAGGATGATTCCTGAGTCCTGAGACAATTATGAAACCAAGAGAATGCAAGCTTTCCCTTATAAGGGAGGAACCGAGATGGTTGATCGGTGAAAAATAAAATTTAACAGCCTCCCTAACACGGTGGACTAACAAAGAAGAAAAACATGCACAAATACCTCATCTCTCCTATTCTCTTTTTCATCCACATGGCCATTCATGGACTAAGTCAAGAGTATCAAACTTCACACTCCCATTCAAACCCACTGGACTCTGTCACATTTACTACGCACACCAAACAAAGCCCTGCCCACTCCACCACCACATGCATATCATAAGGAATTGTCCTCACAACCACACTGGCTAACACACTAGATAAAAACAACAACAACAACAACAACAACAACAACCCAGGCTGGCATGCAGTCACCATACATACTGCTGTAATGTGGCTCACCTGAGCAGGTATCTCCAGTCTTGTCAGCAGGACAATCACACTTGCCTGTGGTAGTATCACACTCTCCAGAGTTGCAGTTAGGGCACGTGCGGACTTTGATATCTACATGATACAGAGATGCACAGTTTGACAGGCAATATCAATGAATGTATTAGTAAATTTAAACATGATACAATAATGAAGCAAAGATTATATCAACACTAGCTATCATCCTTACTACATGTAGGGTTAGTGCCATTCCAGCCATCTAGGGTGCATATTCTGGACGTCAATCCAACAAGCTCGTAACCTGAAAGACACTCGAAACTGGCTGTTGCACCGTAAGTTGTCAGTCCAGACTGAAGCTTGAACTCTCCATTCTGTGGGTTGAAGAGGCCAGTCATCTTGCAGTCGTGCACTGAAAAGTGTGAAATTTTACCAATGAAATGGACTCAAAGTACTTTCACAAGTTAAACACATGAACTGGGTCTTACGTTCACATGTAATATCACTTCCTGTCCAGCCAGACTGTGCACATGTTCTGGTACCAGCCTCAGATAAGATGTAGCCATTTACAGCATCACAAGAGTAAGTAGCTACACTTCCCACCACCTGGGCACTGCTGTAGACCACACCTCCATTAGGAACATCCAGAGTGACACAACCTGTAGAAGACAATACAAGACACACCCTCTTTATCAAATGGAACAAGAGACACAAAAATGGAATACCAGAGACACACCTCCTTTATCAAATGGACTACAAGACACACCTCCTTTATCCAATGTAGCAATATCAATTCTACTTAGCACACACTTGTCAGCATCACTCACTTCTCCTAACTCACCGCAGTCGAATGTTTCTGTATTGGCCACTAGAGGATCAGGACAATATTGAACACAGATATCATCCAAGTAATAGGCACAACACTGGTCAGTCGGCTGTGAATTACCAACACATCTAGCACTGCCACTGGTGCAGCCTATACAACCTACAATACACAGAAGGCACAGAAATATCTCAGATTAATAGCTAAATGAACACTCAAATAACAAGATGTCCATACTATGCAAGCCTAGTAAATATAATACTTCACTATTGGTATATCTAACAATCCCCACACGTGGAATGAGCACAGTTACCTGGACACTCAATAGAAATGTATGCTATAGATACTTACCAACACATCTTGAATCTGGATCCCCCAAACCAAGGGCAAAATCAGAGCACACTGCACAATTTGTCCGAAATGGTACAGTAAAATTTACGTCGACATTATCCACTAGGGTATTACCACTACCGGTATCACCACTAACTCTTGCAGTATTTTGAGCTGAAATTTGAGTTGCAGCAGGATCTGGTGTTGGGTAGAAAGAAAACTCAGCATTCAGGTTATGGGGATCTAGTATACAATCCACTGCTATTTGGGCCTTGATATTTACATTAGGGGCAGTTTGTCTTTGGTACTCCACTAGGATGCCCACACTAGAGGCAGTGCCTCTTATCAATCCTGAATTAAGACACGTCACTTTAGATCGAACTATCCTCAGAAATGGCGGACTGCTACCATCACCAGTGATGAATAAAGAAGGAAGAAGTCCTGTAACAGAAAACTGGTTGTAATTACCCAAAATAGGGTCATTATCCGTTAGGACGGTACAATTTCCAAACGTTAGGCTGACTGTGGATGCCCGAGGAGTAGGGTGTAATTGTTGGGCGAGGACCGACGGAACGAACAAAGTAAATGCCCAATATATCCCGAAACGCATTTTCTCTGAAAAAGTAGCAACTCTTCGACCTTAGCTACCCAACAACAACTCTAGCGACACCACCACTCACCTGCACACTTACACACACACGACAATCACTTTTCCTTTGAAACCACGAATTTCACAGACAATATTTAATAAAACGCGCTGCGCTACTAGAGTAAGCACGCGCGATATACAAACGACCGGCGCTGAGACCCTCTCATCTTTAATTTGACCTGAGTGCAGCCGATCTAATGAACTTCGAATCTTTGGCTGATCATCGCTGCGGGGGCTGGATAATGTAAAATCGGGTATATGTTAAACTAGTGGTGTGCTTGAGCACAAATGGCGAGCGAGCCTTAAACTACACTATTGTTAAATGATTGATTTTAACAACTAACACTCAAGCTACTAAAATGAAGTAGAGTTTTTTTAATTAAGTATATGCGGTAAAGGGGTTTCAATGCCATAGTAACCGTAGTCTCGCACGCCAGACCCTTTACCAACAGCTAGGGAAGGAAAGGGGTCTGGTGTCATTGCATACAAAGATTCGTCCCTTGCACCAGAATCTTTGGTGCAACCATAGGTTCCAACTGTCAGAATCAGAGCCTCAGCCAGGGCAGCCACCTGCTACATACGAATTCCCCACAGGCCTATTGACTGTAGGAATTTCCCACCAAATGTAATAGATTGTCTGCTGATAATTGATTATGTAACAAGTTGGTTGCCTCTGGCAGTCTGGGTAGCTGTAGCTATAAATTGGTGGCAACTGTAATTACTGTACTGCATACTGTAACTTGCATAGCAACTGACATGCTGCTGCAATCAGGCATGCATGCCATGTGCAGCTGAGTAGGCACATAGCCTGCAGTTCTGAGCTTCTTTCTTCTTGCCTGCTTTTTTGAGTGTTCAACTTCATGGCTGAGTCTGAGTCTACTCCACCCCCTGCTAAGAAAATCAAGAAAGTTAGACCTGCTCATTTTGATCCCTCCTGGTCACAGCTATTCAAAAGAATTGGAAAAAGCATAAAGGGTATATAGCTGTGACTAGGCTTCACTGTAATCAACTTAATAATCATATTATTATTACAGGTGACACATTTGCCCACTGCTCACTTTGCTGTTCAGATTTTCGTGTCTCTCATGGTAGTAAGCATGATGTATATGTTCACGTCAATGGTAAGCGCCACAAGGAGGCAGCAAGTGCAGCTTCTTCAACATGTTCGGTGATATCTTTCTTCAAACCTCAGCATATATCACGTGTTACTGAAGCTGAAGCTAGGTGGGCTTTGTTTACCGCTAAACATAACCTATCATTTCTCACAAGTGATCATGCTACCAAACTGTTCAAAACAATGTTCCCGGATTCTGAAATAGCTAAGGCTTTTGCATGTGGTCACACTAAGACGGCAGCCATCATAAAAAAAGCTCTCTCGCCTCACTTTCAGAAAAAGACAGTCACAAACTTTAACCCCTTCTCACTACTAGTAGATGAAAGCAATGATAAAGTAGATAAGTCTTGCATCATTTTGGTTAGGCTTTTGGATCCTGAAGTGGTAATGTTTGTACCTGTATTTTGGATATGCCGGTTGTCAACATAGGCACAGCTCAGAATATATTCCATGCTCTGAAAGGTTCACTGAATAAACAGGGCCTGGACTTCACTAAAGCTGTTGCCTTCATGTCAGACACAGCAAGTGTTATGAAAGGATGTAGATCAGGTGAAGCTCATCAGAAATGAAATTCCTCATCTCTATGATGTGGTGTATCAATCACCTGGCAAACCTGACTATCAAAGCTGGAGTGACCACCTTGCCTATTGATCAGCTGTTTATAGATATCTTCTATTACTTTTACAATAGTAGCAAAAGAAACCAGAAGTTTGCAGACCATTGGTGTTCTTTATTTACATCAGAACCAGATTAAAATCCACTCACCAAGCCAATTCTTTACTTTCTGGCTCATGTGTTGCCATCAATGGACAGATTCAGCCGGCTTTTTCAAAAGTCTAATGAGAACACCACATGTGAGCTCTATGTGGAAATGGGTAGGCTGGTACGTCTGTACGCTGGCAATCTATTGAAGAAGAAAGTTATTCTTGCAGCAGGTGATAAATTGAAGGAATTGAAGATGGATGTTTCCAGTCAAGTGGCTAATGAACATCTTGGAATTGGGACCGAAACGTGGGTGAGTGTTGCTGAGCTAGAACAGGAGCACGACACGAAGCCTTTCTTCACAGCTGTACGGAAGTTTTACATATCAACCATTACGAAGATGCTTAGCAAATTTCCATTTGGGGATGAACTCATGAAGAACTTGGCTATCCTTCATCCCAGCAAAGCTTCTACTTTTCCCTCTAGCACAGTGGTGACACTAGCAAAACATTTCCCTCAACTTGGCCTGTCCGACTCTGAGTCAATTCAGCGCTTAGAGGAAGAATTTATGGACCTCTCTCTCTCTCCAGGGGATCTTCCCACCATACACACATATAATGCTGTGGATCACACCAAGAAAGCATGTGCTGGGCATTTCTGGTGGGAAGTTGGAAAGATGATGACACTTAGTGGAGAGCTGAGATTTCCCAACTTGTATTGTCTTATGGCTGGCCTTCTCAGCATCCCTTGCTCGAATGCAGATGCAGAGCGTGGGTTCTCAGTGCTCAGGAAGGTACATACAGACCAGAGGGCCAGCCTTAGCCATGAAACCATAGTTCATTTATTTTCTATTAAGTTCAACGACACTTCTTGTTGCTTTGACACTGAACTTTCTGAAGAACTTATCACAAAATGTAAGAAGGCTACTAGACTCTCCTTGAACAAGAAGTAGAACAGTACAACTTTCATCTGACACATGCATTAACAAATTAAAATTATATTCATAGCCCTTAAATAGTGGGTGTGGTTTTAAATAATTGGTGGGTGTGGCGTGCCACTCATTTTTTTCCTAGAAGGTTGGAACCTCTATGTGCAACCACACAAATCTCATTATAGCCGTGTAGTGTTTCCGGAGCTACAAAAATTATCCTAGTAATTTTTTTTGTAGCATTGCCGTCCTCAAGAGCTCGATACTCTGCTATGGCGGATTCACATTTACCTTCTATCCTGCGTGCAGCGGCTTCTTCCCTCGGTTACCCATATTTAAAAATGGAGCAGGAACAAGCTATTACCCACTATGTGAATGGAAATGATGTGTTGCATAGTTGCCAACCATCCCGATTCTGGCGGGCAATCCCGACATTCTAGCTCCAGTCCCGACATCACCGACCAGAGAGGGTCCGAGGCCAGGAAATGAAGGCTAAACTGTAACAGTACAGCTCGAGACTTAGTTTAGCTAGCTATGGCCCGAGTAGGGTCAAAGTACAGTTATTTTTAGTCATAACGCAAGAAAGCAACTCGCCGATCACTTCACAAAGACTAAAAACAAGTTCACATAACAAATCATCAGTTCACAAAACAAATCATCAGTTCACGATCAATCACCATTTACCATAGTCTGGCGTAGCCGACCCTTTACCTCTTCTATATTGGGGAATGGGGGAGGAAAGGGTCTGGGGACAGTAGTACTAATGACCAGTTCTAGCGCCAGATTCTGGCGCTAACCACTAATTTTAAAAGTTTACCGCAGAGGTTTACTGGCCTCCAGTAGCGCGCGTCTGTGGCAATGTGAAGCATCCGGCTTGCACCAATAAAGCTAAACAAAAATACTGATCCAAAAATGAAAGCATAAAATTATCACATAAATATGTGCGCATGCGTGGTTTAAAAGATGCTGAGCTATAGTTGTTGTTCTGCAAAATGGAAGAATCCCAAAGATGCCCCTTTGCAGTAGATGTAGTTGCCTGCATAGGCTGTGGGTTAAATCTTTCCAAACTACCCAAGGACAGAAGGAGGATGCATGGATCTCACTCAAGTGACAATTCTAGTGAGAGAGTGTTAGAAGTTTGGAGAGAACTTACTGAAAGCGTAGAGAAGCAAGAGGCAGTAATGTGTCGCCACTGCTTTAGAAAGTATGAGAAATTAGCTAAGCTTTTGTCTGAAGTAAGAATGAGCTTGGAAAATTTGAAGGAAGCTAACAGAAGTTCAATTTCTGATCATCCTGGTACACCGAGCAGAAAAAGAAGCAATGAAAGTAATGTCATGGCAGCACGAAAATATAGAGTGGAAGTTCAAACTATTGATTCAAGTTCACCTCCAGTAGCTGTAAGTAGTATTCATGACTATTATGAATTAGTTAATTGTAAGCGGTGTAATGGAGCCTAATTAGAGGCCATAACTTTAATATGCAGTAAATCACCTCTAATGAAAATGTGATCTTTGCTCCTATGGTGGGTCAAATTGACCCACAAAATACTGTGGTCAAATTTCATTTTTTTACCCTAGCTACCAATTGTGCAACCAAGGCAACAAAGCTGTCATTGAACAGGAAATTATTCTGAAGTCTTTGCTAGCTCTATAGCTCCTTCTATTGTGAAGTTATCACTTTAGAAAGTGGAGCCTTGACTTCTAGTATGGCAACTAAGGCTGTATTCACCGCTAAAGAAGTTCACCTGCTTCTAGATGAGAGTTTAGCTGAGCTAGAGCAAGAATGTCTCAGTGAGGATGAACAGCAAGACAGTGAAGATGATCAGATATTGAATTAGTAACTGTGTGTATGTGTACATGTGTGAGCATGTGTGTGTGTTGCATCTTGAACTTATCTATTATGTTCAGACAAAATAATCTTGATTCTGGAATCAAGACCAATCAGCAGTTCCATATAATGTTAGTGGAACAGCTAACCAAGTCTCTTTTATTAGCTAGAGCAAATCCAGAATCTGGTGGTGGGAGGAGGCACATGTGCATTGGTGTTTGTTTTGAGAAGTTTCACATCCTTGTAACCATTTTTTCATCATTTTATTATTCCTAATGTTTGATTTATTTCTTGGTTGGTGTAAATGATAAAGCTTTTTCAATTGGAACCAATGAAGTCAATAGTTTGTTCTGAATCACAATTTTTTTTTTTTTATCTACCTCATTCTATGCCCAAGATACAACAAGAAGTATAGAGAAATGTTAGAGTGCAATAAAATTCGGATGTAATTAAAGTAGGTGTGGCCTTTTATAATAGTAGGTGTGGCCTGTTTAGACTATTAGAAACCTTCAATAGGGCAAGTGCAGCTTTACTTCAGAAGCATATGTATTTACTTGCCTTTATTAGAGTCTTTATTAATATTTTAATGACCTTTGTACATATTTTTGTAAAATCAGCCTCCTGGTATTCAGTAGTCAATGAGTTAATTTGTGAACTTGTATTGTGATAATTTGAAAAAGCAAAAAATGTTTTTGATATTGGTAATCCGTATTTTAATCTCCTTGACTCACATAAAACCTGAATTAGCTGAGTGCAGAGTCGAACTCAGTGTGTATGTGCGTGTGTGTGTGTGGTGGTTGTGTGGTTGTGTCCCCGCCTTTCCCACTACCACACTTCATCTGGCTTTTTCTATTTTTTCAGCCTCCCACCAGCACATCACTTGCTATGAGGAAAGCTTGTGAGTTCCTAGCCGAGCTTTTTTGCACAGCTCACAGTGCCTGCTAGTGCAGGGTGGTATCAAAAGAATTTACTTTTTTAATTTGTGTGTGTAAATGTGTGTGTGTGTGTGTGTATGTGTGTGTGTGTGTGTGTGTGTGTGTGTGTGTGTGTGGTGTACTAGCCTTAGCTGGCTGATTTTACAGAAGCACTTCTGTTATCTATAAACATGGTGAATGAGTTAGTTACTTCAAAAGCGTGTTAATGTCTTAAATTCTGTTAAGCTTTTGACATGTCCAGCAAGTTTCCCACAGAGGTGCATAGCTAACCACTCCCCAATAGCTAACCACTTTCCATTACAAAGTCCTGCCTCTTGGCATTCATAGGTGTGGTGTGTGTATGTCTGTGTGTGTGCATGCTGTGTATGTGTATGTGTGCATGCTGTGTATGTGTGTGTAGTTCCACCAATATGTGCACTAAATGGAGCAAAGAATATGAAATGTTATAAGTAGGTAATTAGTCCACATGGTGCAATTAGCTATGCTGATTAACATCCACATGGATGAGGAAAGAAAGTAAAGGTTGATGTATCTTATTACTTTACACGTATAAAATTATGACTAAAGCTGTTTGATTTTGTAGGTGGCTATTGGCAACAAATCAGGTATAAAGCAATATCAACTGCAAACACCGCACAGAAGACACATCAGCAAAGCAGCCGCAAGAGGGCATAAGAAAGGTGTTGCTGATCAGTGCTTTGCTGATCCCAGAATAAGGGAATACATTATGCAGAAAGTTGCACGTTTGATACATAGTGAGATGAAGATGTTGTGTTCAGTTGAAGTAAATTCAGTACTCCAGAGAGATTGTAATGCTATGAAGGAGTTCAAATGGAAAGTATTTATTTCAGAGATTGAATGCAATGCTCCACTGATGTATCAAATACTTATGGCATGTACAAAAACCAAGCAACCCCGGTCAAATCGGGTGGCAGCTATTGGTATGTGTTTTGCAATTTTGTTGAAATACAGGTATTGCCGAATGAATTTAGTTCACAAAATCATAGCATTGTTACTGTATGCAGGACATAGTGGCAAACAGGTAAGAAAAATGTTTTTATGATGATTCAAATTAATTATACTGTTCGGGTAGGTGTATGAGAGGTTGCAGAAAATATTCCTGTCAGTTTCTCACAAAACAACAATAAGGATGGTGAAGGACTTGGGAAAAGATTATGACAAGCCTGTCAGGGAATGGAGGGACTCACTGTTGCCATCTCTGCCTACTGATGTTGAAGCTGTAAGTGATGATAAAGTTTATACAAAGGAAGGGGACTAAAATAATATAGCTAGATAATTGGGAGAGATGCATAAGTCCCCCTTCCCCACTCCCTGGATATGACCTTGGCTGTAATTTTTAAAACCTTAATATTATCGTCAATATGTAGGAAACACAAGGAGAACAGGGAGAAGAATTTGACAGTGCAGCATTTTGCATCTTTGATTCTTCTGAATCGGGCACTGAATCAGACACTGAATCAGAGTCTGAGTCTGAAGAAGAAATGTCTGAGCAAGAAGAGAATGATATTAACACAGATGAAATGTTCTCTTCTAGTGATGAGAGCTGCACATCAGATGATTTTGCTCTTGATAACATGACTGAGGATTCTCTTGTATCTCAAGAATTGCAGATTGCAAGACCACCAGAAGTATTGGAAAGATCTCTTCTAATACAAAAAGAATACAGCAAGCCAGCATGGAACGGGTTTCGTTTGTGTGGGGACAATTTAGATAAAAATGTTCGAAGACGTCACATGCGTTCAGACAGACAGACTGAGTCGCTGCACTATTTCTACTCGTATGGTGTCCTAAACAGAATAGATTTTAGTGCTCTATCTGATGTTAGAATTGATAATTCATGTTTAGATGTTAGATCAGTTGCTAAGTCATTGTTGCCGACACCACATGACGACCAATCCTTGAAGGCCAACATTTCCATACTGATATCCAGGATACTATGCACTCATCTTCCTTATTTTGGAATGACTTTTGATGGTCTTGTTGATTGGCATATTAAGCATCGTTATTACAACGAAATGAGCAGCAAATCAGAAGTGGTAAGCTTTATTCATACTAGCTTTACATGAGTGTGTGCAGAGACATCAGTTAATTATGTGTTGTTGTGTCAGGATATTGTTTAAGTGTTAAATTCCAAAAAGCGTGTGTATTAAATGTATGTATGTATAATGTATGTATGTATGTATGTATGTATGTATGTATGTATGTATGTATGTATGTATATGTATGTATGCATGCACGCACGTACATACGTATGTATGTATGTATATATATGCATGTATGTATGTACTACAGATTCCTCTTGGTGTCCTATTAAAAAATGAAGCAAAAGGAGGAGATATGGTAGATATAATGGCTCATTTACACCAGTTTGTTCCGTCTGTCTCATGGACTGAAGAAGTAGCTGTTGGCGAGGCTGACAGAGTAGAAGTGGTGAATGAAAGGATGCACAAAGTAATTATTGGTGGAGATCAGATGACTGCAGCTAGAGCCAAGTCAGCTATAAAGGCTAAACTTAATGGTGAAACACCATCAAAGCGGCTAGAAGGTCTCATTCCTACTTTGGAGGATTGGCATACAAAGGCAAATTTATTGGGGGTAAGATAAGTAAACAGAACGTATAGATAGTAGATGAGATTAATATTATCTTTTTCTGTATAGGTTCTCTGGAAGTACTATTATTCGGCCAAGTCAGTCACTGAACATGGGACACTTTATCAACTTCGAAACACTATTAATCGCAGTAATGTGGTCAAAGTGCCGATTGAGAGTTTTGACGCATGTGATGATTTTATCGTTTTGGTTGTAGAGTGTCTTATAGTTGCTGCTGCCATGAAAATGCTGGGTATGTCAGAAATGCATGAAATTCCAACTACAAATTATGCTCCCAAAGGTACAGATACTTGGATGGAGCCTGAATGTGAGAGAGGGAAAGTCTTAAATCATATTATAGATGATTTCATGAAGACATTTTTCTCATTTACGTACAACTCTTCTGCATCGGACCCTCAAAGCTCTTCTTCTCGTCAAGATGACAGGATTTACTTGTATGCGAAGCAAGCATTGAGTTTTGGATTGTTTTATCTGGAATTCCGAGATGCCATCAAGGAAGGAGATGGTGATCGAGTTTTGCGTTGCTACAGGTATATGCTGCCTATTTTTCAAAACTCGGGAAGAAAAAACTATGCAAACGAGACCCTAAATTTTCTTCTCAACTATGATTATATTTTATCTAAGCGCCAAGCAATGGAATTTATATGGACAAGATTCATTAACGTACATGGTTGTCCTGGGAAAAACATTCCCAATGATCTTCATTGTGAGCACCAGATACGTATTTGTAAATCAGCTGTTAAGAGCCTTGGTGCAAACAAGACACCCCAGTGCATTCAGTGAGTAGCAGAGGCCCTTGGAACAATATCAGCAGTAATGGACACTTTTGATGCAGACAACAAAATTTCAGATAGTGGTTCTTCTGCTCACAATGTGCCGAACTCAAGAGCTGACATGAACATTATTCTAAAAGAGTTACAAGAAATGTCTATTTTCACTGAAATTACTGGCAGGTATTACCCATCTTTCCCCAATCCAAGGAATATTCTGCATGCGAAACCTTCAGCTGTGATTATTGATTGGATCCAGGGACATGTAAAATTTTAATGTAATTAATGAATTGACAATATTACAAATACACAAATGATTTTTGATTATCAAAACAAGATCCACATTGACAAACACGCTTACAAACATCACAACACATGCACTTGTAATCAGTTTGAAATGGTTTGTAATTGTCTATATTTTGAAATAATAAGTTTCGTCTGCAAATAGTGCTATTATTCTCGTATTGTAGCATTGATTTCTCGCACACAAATTTCCCTCCTCGCTTGTGGCTTAAGAGTAAAGCTAACGAGTGCTTTCCATCTCTTCCACCCCTACCAGTTTCTTGAATATAGGCATCTATGTCTTCGGGTGACCCCAAATGAATTACTTGCCTTACATCGCGACAATCGACTCCTAACCCAAATGAAATAGTTGCACACACTATACGTAGCTGGGATTCTGATCCAAATGATTTGATGATCTGGTTCTTTACCTCCAAGTCAGTGCATCCGCAAAACATTTCCACCAATCTGAATTTTGATAGGTCAGGAGCTCCAGTGGGGTATGTGAACTTCTCTTTTAGCCCATGCTTAAAATACATGTATAGACTACTACAATCATCATACCTTTGGCAGTAAATAATTGTTCTAGGTGCTCTTACTCCATCCGTACGTAACCGATCGAGTAAGGGTGCGAAAGTGTCTATGTTATTAAATTTACTTACGGCATACACAATATTGTTCTTGCAAGGTGACATTACAATAACAATAGGATTCTGTAGGCCAAGTATTTCAGACACGCTGGTACGAACTGTAGTAGTTGCTGTAGCAGTCAAGGCCAAAAGGTTGACAGACTCAGGCAAAATACTTCTGACTTCACCTATATGGGTCAGGATTGGTCTAAATGTTTCTCCCCTGCAATTATCAACAGCCAACATAAAATATACATCTTCTTGCATAGTTTTAATGTATAACTGGCTTGCATTTTTAGAAAAACCTATTGTAAACAACTTACCATTTCTTAACAGTATGTGCTTCATCAATAATCATTCCCTTCACTCTTTGTCTATAGTCATCTCTCTGCAAAAGTTTCCGCCACTTTTTCCGGAGAATCATCTCTGGTGTGAAAAACAACAGCTGATGCTCAGCTCTATACACACTGTCCAGCATAGCTGCACTGGACTCTCCTGTGACACTACCAGTAGCTACACCCTTGGACGAGTAGAGCTGCACCTATATGTACAGTTATCAGCTAGTTGATTAGCAAACTTCTAATAACATTAAAACAATATTTACTTGATCTTCAATGATTGCTGTTAGTGGGGACACTACTATGATGATGGAAGGTAGTGGTGGTGAGTCCAGTAAATAAAAAACTTCTGGCAAGCAGACGTAGCATAAACTCTTTCTATAGCCAGTGGGAAGAATTGCAAAAACGTCATGTCCTGTAACAAAGCTTACTACCACTTCCTCCTGTAAGCTCTTCAAGCCGCTGTATCCCAAGCGCTTAGCTACTCCTTCCGCCACCACTTTTACAGCTTCAGCTCGGTCTCCACTAGCCATACCTTTGTAGCCTCTCAAGTTTGCAGAAAAATTCGCAATCAAACGGCTATCCGTAATTAAACCTCTGCGGTAAACTTTTAAAATTAGTGGTTAGCGCCAGAATCTGGCGCTAGAACTGGTCATTAGTACTACTGTCCCCAGACCCTTTCCTCCCCCATTCCCCAATATAGAAGAGGTAAAGGGTCGGCTACGCCAGACTATGGTAAATGGTGATTGATCGTGAACTGATGATTTGTTTTGTGAACTGATGATTTGTTATGTGAACTTGTTTTTAGTCTTTGTGAAGTGATCGGCGAGTTGCTTTCTTGCGTTATGACTAAAAATAACTGTACTTTGACCCTACTCGGGCCATAGCTAGCTAAACTAAGTCTCGAGCTGTACTGTTACAGTTTAGCCTTCATTTCCTGGCCTCGGACCCTCTCTGGTCGGTGATGTCGGGACTGGAGCTAGAATGTCGGGATTGCCCGCCAGAATCGGGATGGTTGGCAACTATGCAACACATCATTTCCATTCACATAGTGGGTAATAGCTTGTTCCTGCTCCATTTTTAAATATGGGTAACCGAGGGAAGAAGCCGCTGCACGCAGGATAGAAGGTAAATGTGAATCCGCCATAGCAGAGTATCGAGCTCTTGAGGACGGCAATGCTACAAAAAAAATTACTAGGATAATTTTTGTAGCTCCGGAAACACTACACGGCTATAATGAGATTTGTGTGGTTGCACATAGAGGTTCCAACCTTCTAGGAAAAAAATGAGTGGCACGCCACACCCACCAATTATTTAAAACCACACCCACTATTTAAGGGCTATGAATATAAGAATCTGGCGCTAGAACTGGTCATTAGTACTACTGTCCCCAGACCCTTTCCTCCCCCATTCCCCAATATAGAAGAGGTAAAGGGTCGGCTACGCCAGACTACATTTACCACTGAATCTTTTCGATGTACATGTACATGTGGACGTGGCAAAAGGGGCGTGGTTTAATTTAAAAGAGGCCTGGTCGTGGCAAAAAATTTCAGGCGCGAGTTGTCCCTACATTTTGTATCTAAAAGTTGGCAACTATGGTGTTGGTATCTCTTCCTACCGGATTTGGCAAGTCTCTGTGTTTTGCAGTTCTGCCTAGGGTATTTGATATTTTGAGAAATGAACAAGGCAAATCAATTGTGCTAGTGATTTCTCCATTAATATCTATTATAACAACATCTTCATCTCCAGCATAAGCAGCAGTCACTCCTTTCTTCTTTAAAGAAGCTATCTGGTTTGTTATCAAGGAAGCTATAAACATGGGACAATATCAACTGGTTTTTATATCTCCAGAATCTTTATTTTGTACTATAGAATGGAGGAGAGTTTTGTGTACAGCAACTTACCGTTCCCATCTTGTGGGTGTTGTAATTGATGAAGCTATTGCATAAAGAAA
>WLWD01002222.1_pt1 | contig 39564 bp, 21 predicted proteins | sample 6712731 | NCBI WGS metagenome assembly WLWD01 (sample SAMN12718690, study PRJNA576275) | sponge metagenome | isolation source: marine sponge | host: Mycale hentscheli | place: New Zealand: South Island, Marlborough, Capsize Point | collected 2014-11-01
CTTTACCCTGTCCATACTCTCGCTTTACCCTGTCCATACTCTCGCTTTACCCAGTCCATACTCTCGCTTTACCCAATCCATACTCTCGCTTTACCCAATCCATACTCTCTCTTTACCCAATTCATACTCTCGCTTTACCCAATCCATACTCTTGTTTTACCGATCATTTACATACCTTAGCTACTGCCACTTCCAATAAGGATATTTCATTGATGACATTTCTTCACCACTCCTTCTGCCTCTGATGTCATATGCAAAAGTAACAGCTCCAGCAGTTTAGATTTTACGTCATCTCACTCCACTAGTTGTTGCAGCCTATGCAAATAATTGGATAATAGCATAGATTGTGCACCCATACAATTGCCTTATGCTAGCTGCTATTTCAGCACAACTTAGTTATAACATACCGAGGGGGTTAAACCTAGGATCCCCAATCTCCCTTCGAACTTTGGGGAAAATATAGCACAGCGAATGTTTAATTGTATGAATATTATGATCATAAAATTATGCATGAAACATTGATCAATGCATATATACATTCTCATACAAGCATGTGCATCACAGTATGTTTAGAAAAAGGGTGTGTCTAAGTAAACACACACAGCACGTGTCTGATACTCCAAGCAAAATAATTCTCACATGAATGATACAATCACCTTCAAATGTCAGCTCAAAGTTACAATCAACTATTCGTGACACAGTTTATCAGTCTATTACAAGATTATATATGTAACAACAGACACCCTCAGCCATGTGGGTTAAAATAGTATAATACTTCACAATTTTAAATACTGCAACAAGAGAACTTCCCCCCCCCCAAAAAAAAAACAAAAAAAAACTCGGATCGGACTTGTTCATTAAAATTTTGAAAAATTTACTAATATCTATATAGTAACAGGGGTTCATTTAGGGTGGGGGGGCAGGGGAGACACTCGCCCCCTTGAAATATTCTTAAAATATCGTAAGCAAAATGTGTAGTTAAAAAGTGAATATTTAAGGTGAAGGGAAATGCTTAAATCATGCCCATCTCCTTTCTCATCATAGTTCTGCACGAAAGTTGTGTCACCCTTTAGATAGCACAAACTCAACCTCGCCCACTCTTAAAGTGATTTCTAAATGAATCCCTGAATATTACACTTGTGTGTCAAATAACGACAGTGACCATGTGTGTATTCATGAATAATCCATCAGCTTAAACAGTCTGGCAAAGCATCATCCTTACTTCAATGGGTAAAGAGTCATCACATTCAGTAGAGAGTGATTAATTGTTACTAAAAAGTGGGTGGAATAGATGAGGGAAGGCAGTGTAGGTTTCAAAAGTTTCGTGGAGCGTAAGTCCACAATCATGATGGTAGGACAGAGATTCAGAAGCAGGATAATTAGACAAAGGACTCTATGACTCAAGAAGACAGAACTAAAGAAAGGAAATATGGGGGATAAGAAAAGCTTAGATAGTTTTAAATGAAGAGAGCAGGAGAGGAAAACGAATTAACCGTACTCAATAGTAGAGAATGATAACTGAGCAAAATAACTTCAATACGTCAAGCGCCACTGTGTGGCGGGGTACTTGATGCTAGTATATTATAATATACATTATATAATTCCCCTTCAAAAATATTTCCTAATTTAGAATCCACCTAACCTTGCAAGCCACTTTTACTCGACTGCATAGTCCACCACACATGTGATCTTCTTATCTTGTTGTATAAAGTCCTGAACAATCAATAAATTAAAAAATTCTCAAGAATTTCTTAAAAATCAATGTGTACTAAATAATCATACCAACATTGTAATTAAGGCCATGCGCCTCCTCATAGTGAACATTTTGAAGAAACTATCTAAATATGATACTCTAGTAAAGTTGCACAACATTCGAATCCAGCACCTATCACAGTTCAATAGCATCTGAGTGCAGTATGCAGTTAGGCAGTACTCAAAATTACAGCACTCAAACTCATAATAATGCCATGCTAATTACTCAAAGAATCTATATAATAATATGCTCGTGTGTCAGTAACAAAAATCAATAGTGTGTATTCATGAATAATTCACGAACTTAAAAAGTATGGTGGTTAAGCATCGTGATACCTTGAATAGGTTGTCCCATTCAGTTGAAAGTGATTAATAGTACACTAAAAAGAGGGTTGAATGGACAAGGAGAAGGCGGCGTAGTGAAATCACTGAGTATAGGCGGCATAAGTTTCAAGAAGGAAGGGGAAAGTGCGAAAAAGAAGGCAACATTTCAACAAAGCCCAAGTCCACAATCATGATAGGACAGAAATATTCAGAAGCAGGAGAGACAAAGAAATAGAAGGGACTCCATGACTCGAGAAGAAAGGTGAAAGAAAGGAAAGGTTGGGGATAAAAAAAGCTGGGATAGTTCAGGAAAAAGAGAGCAGAAGAGGGAAACTGATGTAGAGAATGATAACAATGAATAAAAATAACTTATGCCTGCATTCTTACTGTGCAATAAGTCAAGCACCACTATGAGGTGGGGTACTTGCTAGTTGTAAATATTTTTTGTCTTGCAGCCTAAGGGTGGCGGATATGCCCTAACTCCTCCCACCCCTTTCCAAACAAAATTTCTAGATAAAACCCTGACTATAATAAATTTCTGTTATAAAAGTAATATTATTATTATTTATTATTAATAATAAAACTGTTGCTCTTCTTGATAAGAAGCTGCTCAACTTGATTGTAAATGTTGCAGAACTAGAGTGCTCCTAATGTCTATCATCAAATATCTTGTGGCTACATGAAAACTAATCATGAAAGAAATTAGTAATACAACAGGTAGACATCACTCAAGTGATAAAAGCATAAACCACAGCCTACAATTTCTCTGTCCTAAGGCTTAGAAAGTCCAAGAACTACAGTTCCAATAGAACACACAAACATCACCAGCTCATACATGTGTCTATTACCATGTGACAGGAGTCCACATCTTTCACTTGTTCAATAAAAACTGATGCATATCACTCATACCCCATCTCCTCCACCTGGACTTTTAATGAAACTAGCCCCCTATCACATCCCATTCAAAGGTCATATCCTGTCAATTCTTTACCCTCCCCCACCCTGCAAGCCATACAGCAACAACAGGAAGGTCACAAACATCACCTAAATCAGGTATGCCCTGGGCATCATCATAAAACAGTTTGAAGAATCACCTCAACCAAAATGATGAACACTCAACTCAAATGAGACATGTACACCACAACTTGAGACTTGCTTGATTCCATCTATATTGAGGACTTCGTCAAGAACAAACACTTGCCAGTAAGTCTTGCCTCGCAGGTTGGTTATGAGCCAGCTTGTCTGAAGTCAACTAGGGCAAGACCTTCAACTTGCCAGTCAGTCCAGTAAACCTGAGTGTTTTATTCACATGGTCATAATAACCCGTAGCAGCTAAAAATATTATGTGACACAATCTGGGCAGTGTGTAGAGGAGGCTATAGGGGCAAAGCCACTGTGTGATTGATATCAGCAGTGGCGTAGAAAGAGGGTGGGGGGTGGGGCTTCAGGCCACCAAAATTGTGGGGCATAATCTAACAAGGCAACTTCTCACATGAACACTTTTAAACCCCCGACCCCAAGAAAACGTGCCCCTTTACTAAACATCTTCCAACACCGCTGATCAGTCGTGTGACTACTACAAATACTAATGGCTAGCACAAGTATTGACAATAGGCTTCAATTGTATATTCCACAGATTATTTGTAAGGTTACTCTGGAGTATTGACTGCCTTAGTGTACAACAACTTACTAAAATAGTTTAAACCTACACGACTAACACTTGCACAACTCATTCAAAGTAGAGTATATTATAGTTATTTCACATTAATCCCACCCCTACAGCACCGCCCCATTAATTCACGCAGTATCTAACGCCTGAGCTTACCTAATCAATATGACAGACCACTGTAGCTCGTCAAGCCTCTTCTCCCACCACATTTCTTTCCACATGCGCTGCGTGGGCACTAGATCTGAACAAATGACGACCGTTGTTTTAATCTTGTTGGGCGGTACCTTTCCGTTGCTATAGTTATAAGAGAAGTAAAAACAATAACAAATCCATCATTGTGCGAATTGGCAAGTTTTAAAGCATATAAGGAAAGCTAGGGGGTGTTTTAGATAAAGAAGGATCAATCCGTCACTAAATTGAGGAGTGTCGGGCCTGCAGGTATCTTCTGACGAGTAATGCAGCATACATCACGCCAAATAGTTATCTGACCCTCAGTAGGAATAGCTACTTCATTATTTATGCAAAATGCATTGCTTATATTAAACTATAATATGCAATAAAATATATTGCTGTTATACTACTTATAATATACACAATCTGTATACTTCAATGGCATGATAAACAAAACTATTTTCATCAGAATAGTTTAGCTATACCAGTGGATCTAGAACCATATAGCTACATAGCTACTCTTAGACTTGACATATTCATAATTTTGTAACTGGACTAGATAATAGATAATACAAACAACGCAGTGATTTATAATAATGGTATGTATAAGTTACTGATACGACATCCAGACTTTATCCCTACCAATTGTAACATTGTATGTGAAAACTGTATAACAGACACTAAACGTTGCATAACAGACTCTAACGTTGCACTAAGGTCAATTGATAGTTTTCCAGCTACTCAACAGAGAAGAAATTTTTTGGGTTATTATTCAATTGTAGGCTTTATTTGATGTGGCTATAGCTATAGTGTCTTTGAGACACATGTGTACGTGATCGCTACTTGGATTTATCATAAGTCTTAAGTGTACAATTAGATATATGTATTAGTAGTACAAATAACGACAGCCTGAGCTTCCCAAGTCAGGCAAATTTTAAAAAAAATCCCACTTTATGACTGCTTCTACATTTCCTTGCTGTAACTGTAACAGCAACATAACAATTTAAGTTGCTTTTCTCTGGTGGCTAACAGTATTTTCCTTTCAAATTCTGTAATGAATATTTCAGGGTAGAGGGACTAACTGTGCCCAACATACATTTCTATAACCAGTTAGTTTAGATCTATACTCTGCACACTTCTTAACTTGACTGGCTTTCTTAGCATGTTTTCTTCTTTGAAGATATCAGGGGAAATTTTATCCTATTCTGAAGTCTACCACTGTTCCATGAAACAAAGGTCATTACTTTTGGCTTTTGGCACCAGACCTCGACACACCACCATAAGGATACTGTACATAAAGCTTATGACAAAAGTACAATACTTTTGATGCTGCTTTCTTATTGACCTTTAGCAGAAATTCTCATTTCAATGTCTCAAATTTTAAGAAAGATGAATACATAAACTATAATATATGGAATGATGAATACGCCATGAAATAATTCAGGAATTAAAGGAGTAGGTGAGTGTACAATGTAACAAAGGTGCAATATTCTTTTTTCAGGATACAAAATAATAAAAAACATGATGAATGTGTAAATTAATAATTCACACAAAACAACAAATATTTTTCTCCAGCATTATGATCAGACATTCTGCTATCCGTCATCAAAGTTAGAAGTGCAGTGTCTAGGAATTTTCCGTAGACTTCATAATGAACAACCTTATCATGCCATCTTCTCCTAGAGAAACTTCACTTGACCTCCTCTAAATCTAAAATAACAAAATAAAAACAACAAACAAACAAACACATAAACAAAAAAGACTGATAATCATGTGTTTGTTGTCTGGGTTTCATACACACTGTAGAGTAGATAGAAACCTAACCTCCGCCTCCCCAAGATGGAACCTCCCTTCCTCAGAATTTTTGAAAGTTAATAATTATAGTAATTAGATTACAGTGAGTTGTAACATCATGCTGTGATTGATTAAATGTTGATCAGTATGAATACTCTCATGTAGCAGAGTTTGATACAGAAAAATGGAGGGGGAAACCGAAAAATTTCCCTCTCAAACAGAGTTCTTCCCCCCCTCCCCTCCCCAACTATAGCCGTTCTTCTCCATGTATTCAGTGGTGGACGTAGGAACAGGAATTGGGCAAGGGAAGGAGGGGTGTCAGTGTTTGAGGGTGGGGCTACACAGATTTAGATGTGTACACATGCTGTAAATTACAAACGGATAAACAAAAAAAAATCATATCAAATCAACTCATAAATCATATCTTATTTTCTCTTTCTGGAGTGGGGGGGAGGAGGGATGGGGAGTTGAGGGAAAAGTGGGGGGAAGACATGTGCATCAAAGTAAAAATGGTTTAAATTGGTTGTGCTTCAAGAACTACACGTGGGCACATTGGAGCATTCATCATGCAGCGTTCAGTATGGGAGAATATTGAATGCTCGTGTGATTCAGAAATTCTTATACTCAGTAATTACTATACCCACTTTCATACTATACCCACTTTCATAACAAAATGTGGACATATATTTAGCATGTGGGTATTCAGGGGTTCATTTAGGGGGGCCAGGGTGGTGCTCACCCTCTCCCCTCCCTTGAAGGCGTTTCGTCCCCCCTTGAAATATTTTAAACTTTCGTAAGCAAAAAAGCAAAGTTAAAATGTGAATGATGAAGATTGTAAATGATTAAATCACAAGTCCTCTACTATCTTAATTATGTACAAAAGTTATGACCCCTAAGATAGCAAAAGCTCAGTCTTGCCCCCCCTCCCCCTCCCTAGATTAATTCCAAAATGAACCCCTGAGTATTGGGGATTGGAGGGGGAGGACAGAAGTTAAACCAACAAACACATCCATCTCTTTATGGTCATGGTAACCAGTGAACAGCAAAAGTCATCTACTAGGCAGCTATAAGGATACCCAGCACACTATGGTTGGAAACAACTAACCTCTCTGTATTCTAATGTGTTTATATATGAGATCAATATATATGAGTTCACTCAATTATGGTGTAGATTGTGTAATAAAGTGCTTTAATTAGAGAAAACACCTATCACATAATTGTTATAGTTCACAGTCACACATATGTTAATGATATTCTGTGCGATATCTACTCCATACTGAACTCCATTAGAGTTAGCTCATTAAACCTTATTACTAATAAGCTTCCACAATAATTACCAACTCTACAATTAAGCAAGTATGTGTGTGAAGTTAAAACTCCCTGTAAATGCATTTATAAAACCAGATCAAACGAAGTACATATTAGAGATGATATATTGCTTACAATTAGATTGTGCAATAAAGTGTGTGTTTTAGTTCACTGGCTCAGCGCTGTGGGACGACATCCCAACTAAATTGGTGGGGCCGCCCACATTCCAGGAACTATGAATTGAATATTATGTGTTTGTGCTTGTTTTGGATTCAGTTACATGTATTTTCGGTTATGGGACTCAGTTAATTTTTAAAGTCATGTCACCTGTGTGTGTCTACATCTTGTTGTTCATTGTTGTGTTGTCCGGGCTGTGCATATAAGACTTCGTGTTTTGTGTGTGCAGTCAGTCAGTTCTCAGCTGCCATTTGTGCCATCTGATCTCGTTAGATTAAACTAGTATAATCCTGAGTCCACCTTTCGAGGGGGGGCTGTCGAGGGGAAGGCATACTGATTCTGGTGGCAGCAGCTTAATTGCTGTCACCATTATGTGAACCTAAAGGAGGAACTCATGAGCTTCACTGAGGGAGGCCCACAAGCGCCACTATACACTAGCAAGCTATTTACAAAATCATCTCAGGACCAAATGAATGATTTATTGGCTATTCTAATTAGGTATCAATATAGCTTGAGCAATGAAAACAGTATATGTAAAAGCTGTCTTTATAAGCGAAGAAGCTAAAAGGCCAGAGACATTTACCAGTATCCATTTTCAATGTTAACCTAGAGCTACAAAATGTAACACTGAAGGTTAACAACATAATATAATATATATATATATATAATTGGCGAGCGAGCGAAGAGAGTGAGACACTATCAAAGGTAACACAATTGAAAATCGGGGATATTTGTTTGTTTGAAAATATGTGTGGACGTACGTATGTCATTTTGTATTTTGACCCTCGCAACTCCAATTCCAGCACTCGTTAACTTTACAGTACAAAGCCAAACCATGATGGACAGCAAGAAATTATTTGCTCAAGTAATTATGATGTAATGATAGGGGGCAAAACCCACAAAAGCTAGTACTGATGTAGAGCTGACAGCTTCGTGTTTCTCAGCCTGAAATTTCAAAATGGCACCATAAAAGGTCTTAAATGGTTGTTTTGAATTAGCTCATACCTAAATTCACAATTAAGTGTAGTAATTGAGCATGACAGACAAACGGACAGAACACAAGTATTGTAATCCTTTTGCACACACGTGGTGAGGGCTAATAATGAAAGTTCCATGAGATATAGTAGTAACTCCATACTGAATGTTGTTCATTCATACTTCCTTAAAAGCGAGCTATTAGGGGTGTGGTTGGGGGGGGGGGGGACGACGGAAATAATCAAGTAAGTCACGAGGTTAAATTCTTGTGATAGAGATAAACTCATACAAGATGAACGCCATGATTTGTGATAGCATTGAAGGAGATGTGGGACACATGTATCATGAGCTCAAAAGTGCTTATTTAGCCTCAGCTTGTATGTGCAAGAGAGTTATAGTAGTCGTCCCGTCTGTCACGCTCTGATATTGGAGATTACTAACTATTAACTGTTGATTTAGGTATGAACTTACTCAGAACGAAGATTTAGGACCATTCATTGTGCTGTTGTTGTTTTTTTATTTCGGGCTAATTGTTGAGAAAATGCGAAGCTTTCACCACCGCGTAGGTACCAGCTTTTGTGGGTTACGCCCCCTATAGCATCACGTCACAATCACATGAGTAAATAAAATTACCAAGTTCAAAGAAGTTAAATTTCACGTTGAATATGTATACCAGTGAGTGTTTCTGGCTAGTTTAGCATCTTCTCTTATGAAGACAGTGTTTCTATGTACCATTATCATTGCTCGAGCTATATTGTTGCCTGATTAAAATAACTAATAAATATTGCTCGTTCTTTTGGTCTGAGATTATATTGAAATAGCTTGGTAGCTGTGGGGCCAGAAAATTCAGCGAGTGACTCCACCCAGAGGGCGGAGCCACAGAAGCAGATACCTAACAGAGAAGCAAGCAGGAGCAGGCTGAAGAGCCTGAAAGAACTTGTTAATATAATAGAACTCATTAGCAAGTAGTTAGAGAGTTTGTGGGTGGGTGTGTGTGTGGGGGGGAAAGGGGGGAACTAATTAGTGGTAGCTCCAAGAACATTCTTGTCCAAGTGTGTGTGTGTAGCGTTTATTAGAGTTTTGTTCTAGAAACTTCCTTTTGTAGGCGTGTCCTGGCCTGTACTATTTAAGGCCAGTCCACGCAAGGTCATAGGTCAAGTCTTTTCTATCCATTTCTGTATTCTATGTCATCATACTTGCGTATTTGAATTAAAACTTAAATCACTTGACGCTTCAGGAGGTAGCTACCTAATCATTCTATCTGGGAGTTGTGATAACTGGAACTAGTGGCAGCAAGTACCAAGGCAGCCCGGTTCCTGTTCCTACATAATCAAGCAGCCCGGAGCATAGCCTCACAGTAGCGCTGAGGGTTCGCACCTTTGGTGCTTTATTATAATATGCAGTAATAATGCAAAAATCCTAAATTTTGAATTCATTTTGTGTACTTGCTATAATTTATATACAGGCTGTTTAAAGAAAAATAAAACAAAAAACGCATATAATATATAATATATATATATATATGTATATATACTAATAATAAGAACTTTTCTCATTCTAACAGCACATGTTAATTAAAACTTAACCCAACGTTTCAACTTCTTGCCGAAGTCCGCTTCAGGGGTCAACTGAAGTTGAACTTTCCGTGGTGATATATTAAACACAATGTAAGCAGCAAGATTACTGGAGGGTATGCTTACTGTTTAATATATACTGAACGGTGATTTGCAGGCAGCACAACCAGCATCCTGGAAGCTCTAAACCCATGTCTCTGTTAAACTTGTTGTTGTCAGGTTGTTATGGACTCTTCACTCCATACCATATGAATATTGTGATGCATACACTTTACCTCACTGCTATGTAATTCACCTCTTATTTCTTTCTTTCTAATCCTATCTATGCATTGATCTATATATTCCCAGTTGTGTACATCTTGCCTAATTCATTGCATATAAACCCTTTACCTCACGCATGCATGAATGGATTGTGAACAGACTATATCATTGTCAGCCACTCCCCTCTCAGTTCAGATTTCCCACGTGTTCAATAAGTTATAACAAGACTTGAGAGTGTATGGGATTTCCCTAGTGGCAGTGACTTTGGAGGGAGGAAAGTGGCCAGAGCTGAGACACCTGCGCTGCTCTACTCCGTTCTACTCCTACCCGTGGGTCGAGGCTACTGAACTCAGGTGTCATCTGTATCTGTAGAGCTTCCTTGATCTTTAACTCGAGATTCTTACTGGCTCTGTCTACAACTCCTACCTCTTCCCCTTTAAGTCAATCTCCTCACTTCACTAAGACTAACTGCGACTCATAAGACCAGCACAGCCACACAACTTCTCGAGGGGTCCATGTTGTTATCCCAGATTTGGTAATGGTCATCAAAATTTAGAAAATATAACTTGATAGTGTTAAGCTAGCCAAATTTCCCATCATTGCCACAACATCAATCACGAAACATAACACAAAGTGTAATGTTACGTGTGTGCATAGGCAACAAAAAAGCAGAGGATCAGTGCATGTACTTCATTATAAAAAATGTGAAACGTCACATAAGTAGGAAAATAAGTCAAGAGCACATTAACAGTATGGAAGAAGGGGAAAAGCCTCATGGAAAAGGTGGGCTATATAAAGAGTAAGAAAGAGAGTACTGTTAGCCATTGATACAGCTAAATTTTATTGCACAGGATATACAGCGTAAAGTCAGAGTATAGCTAGATACTGTCCTGAGTGGTCATTTTCAATCAAGAAGCACTTTGGCACATATGTACACATGAACATTATCAGATATATTTCTTGCACAAGAACAGCTACAAACCCTGAATATGTGTCACCTACAATCACTATTTGAATGTCAGACAACTTACAGTCATAAAATTCATATAAGTTTAACCACTCAAGCTACAGTATTATGAAATCATCAAAATAAAACTTGAGCTTTGATTTTATTACATGTATACCCTTATAAACGCTCACCTACATGATAACATAGGAACCCATGATAGTGTACGAGTGTGTATACATGTATGTATGTATGTATGTATGTGTGTGTATGTATATACGTGTGTATGATATGTATGTATGTATGTATGTATGCATGTATAGAGCTGGGCGATATACCGGTATTATCGTTGCACCGCGATAAAAAACTGATATTGCCTTTTTTTCAGAAAACTGTTGGGGTCGTTAAACAAATGCATGAACTTCATGCGCACGACAGATTAAAGGAACAGCCACTTCGCGGTTTGCAAACATGTCTGTAATGCGGTACTAGCAAAGTTTTTAAAGTAGCTAGCAGTGGTTGCAAGTTAAAATTCTGTCTAAAGAAAGCCAACATAGTCTTGCTCCACGGACTAACTTTGTCTGGATAAAATTTACTTTGTTAAATATTATTTATGAAATATCATATATCGCTCTAGCGCGATAATGCAGGTAAGTATCACATCGCCTGTGATTATCCAATATTGCCCAGCTCTGTGCATGTAAGTATGTATACATGTATGTATGCATGCATCTATGCATGTATGCATGTATGTATGCATGTATGTATGTATGCATGTACACTCAATCCCCTCTTAACCAGGCACCGTGGGACCCGAGGGTGTCTGTATCTCAGAAATGCCAGCTACAAGGGAAATTCGTAGTTTTCTCCAACATTATTCAATAAGTTTCAGGCTTTTTCCAAGCATTAAGTACAGTCCTCTTTCACTTGCAACCCTTAGTAGGCTTCTCTACAATTTTATGGAACCAGAAATAACCGGCTTGTGCTGACACAATTGGGTAATGGTGGTCAAATTAGCGAAATTGTGAGGCAAGAATTGATTAATTGAGTGGCTAACTTGTGCCCTGCCCTGTAAAAAGGCGTGCCTGTAATAGAGGTATTTGGATAAAATAGGATTGAGCGTACGTATGTATGTAATGTTTTAACAGTGCAGACCTGTGTATGTAGATACAAACTAGTGTACTATGTGTTTTCATAAGCACTCTGAATAAGTCCACAGTGAGTGCACCTTTGCTATTACAAATATATTATATATAAATTACTATATACACATACACACGCACACAATTTAGCGAGTGAGATATGGAGAAACTTAATATATTGAAGGGCCAAGTAGAAATAAATTGGCGGTTGAATCAGAATTCTACAGATCAGAAATATCTCATCAGGAGTGAATTTTAGCTCACTGGCCAAGGTTCGTAAGTACAAATCTTGCTGCTATTAAATACGTATGTAATGTATTAGCACTACATTTTTGAATTAATGCTAGTATGTGTCTCACTATCATCATCCCCTGCTCACTTTCTTTCAACAGTATCTTCGGCAGATTGTACAACATAAAGAGAGAGGGCCGAGTAAATGAATCGCTACTTTCTATATGTACCACAAATTACACGGCCGGCTGACCAAAATAGCATTTCTCCTCTCAAATTTAATATTGAGAGGACATCATGTCTGTTAAAATTTCACTTCTTATCAGAAGCCTGTATAGACATGTACTATTAAAAACAAATGGGTGCATTAATTTTTGAGTATTGTGTGTGTGTTATTTGTGTATCGATATACAGGATTTCAACGAATTGCTCGTAAAGTGACTAGAGCCCAAATTTTTCCATCGCACCCTATATATTTCAGGTTGTCTAACTGTACATTAAATGAAAATATGTATGAGTTAGTCACTAGAGTATGTATATATATAATTTACCTTGAATAAAAGGTAAAAAGCCTCTTTTCTTATTAGTGTAGGTTAAAAGTTATTCAGGAGTTCCTCACCTCTTATATTGAAGTCCAAGAGTAGCTATTAGCACACTCTTCACGGAGGAACACCGTGTCTTCTTTTAATGATACTTTCATGTGTTGACCCTGTGGAGTTGGGTTTCACCTCCTACTTCACAACCCTACATACAGAGAGTCACAAGTAAAATTAGCTTAAATACAGTTCAATTAAACTCAAGATCCTTAGATTGGAGTTTTGTGCTCTGCATTATTACATTCCATAACACATTCATACATTAGACATTTTGTAGCCAGGCTACTTTAGTAGTGCATAAGTAGTTGTTCAAAATTTATACCTTCATCAGGGTATATTATCAAGAGTAAAATTTCAAGGTCTAACATTTTCAAAATTTCAGGGGGCAATCAGTGTTGAATCAGCAATTTCCGTAAAAATATGGATGAATCAGTAAGGTGGGAGGTTCTGTTCTATGGACACTCCACATATGTTAAATTCCCTTCACTAGTGTTCACCTGTCCCAAACTCCGTTCCAGTGATGAACTCCACTCTGAAGTCAAATCTCTTCTCTCTCTCTCCCCCCCCCCCCCCCCCCCCCCCCCCCCAGGGTTCTCCCAGGATTTTTTCTAAGGATAGGGGTCTTCATTTGCGGGGGGGGGGGAGGGAGGGGGGGGGGAGTGTAATAATAGTCATTAGTTACATTCTTCATGTGTGGTTGACCTGACGTTCGTTATAATATTCTCTATTTTTTAGGTGTGTTCTGCCAACTTATTTATTTCTACTTATATTGAATGAGATTTTTATTGATGAAGTTATGTTCCTACTCAATCAAAGATGGTGTAACTATTAGTGATGTTTTACAGAATAATTATGTGTTGAGAATTACTACAAAGCTCACTAGATGTTTCACAATTCAACATTAATCCTTCTGCTTCGCATTGCAGCCCACTTGTCACATGCAGTGTCGTATGGAAAGTCAGAGGGACATGGTCCTTCTATAGAAATCATAAGGAGATGGTTTAAGTTTTTGTTGCTAAGTCGACTCCTCAAATCTGTTTTCACCCTGCTGAGAGTTGAAAAACCTCTTTCGCAGTCCACAGATGACATGGGAAGTAAGAGACCAATAGCTGCCAGCTTATAAAGATTAGGAAACATCAACTTAAGCTCAGAAACTTTAAGTAGATGGCCCATAAGCTCATGAGTAGACATTTTTTTTAGTTCAAGATTTGAAGCCACCACGCTATTAAAAATCTTCAATTCCTGTCTGGCTGAATCTGGATCAACAACATTATGAGCACCATAATGAGCAAGAAGGACCTCAAGTTTGTCCACTCCATGACGTGCTTGAAGAGATAGGTCTCTTGGAACTTTACTAGGATTGAAGATTTCAAATCCTTCCAGGAGGCTAACATCAGGAAACCTGGCACTGATATGGTCATTAAGAATACCCAAATATTTATTATATACATTCTTCTTAAAATTTTCAGCCATGTTGCCTCTAGGTTGCTGGATACCATACTGTTGGAGGTCATTTAATGCAGCAGGAAGACTCTGGAAATAGTCTCCAGCATTCAATAGTAACTTGTCTATTGTTTCCTTTGTGCCTTGTACTAATGGTTTCACCATTGTAAAATCTATGTTTTGTTTTTGAAATGCTCGAGACAAGCATGCCAATGGTGGTAAAATATCAGAGAACATATATAGAGCAGCAATAAACTCATATTTCTTTAAAAAGGAAGCAAGGCCAGCAGCTTCAGCACTGCTTCTTTCCTGAGCTTCCCTCTCTAGACTAACTAAGACAGAAGGAAAGGATTTTCGAAGGTGACTTACTGCTTTGTCATGTGACAACCAACGAACATCTGTAGCCTGCACAAGATTAACTCTATCGTCATGCAGAACTTCCTGTATTTCTTTAAGTCCTGCTGTTCTCACTGGTGATTTTTTATAAAACCGATAAAGCTGGTCAAGTACATCTTTAAATTTTTTCAAATAAGGAATTTCATTAGCTGCTTGACCACAAGCTAATGCCAGTCGGTGAGCAATACAATGATTGGAAACCAGGAAAGGAACCTTGTCTCGGAGAATCTTGGACACACCTCCTTTCCTACCCAACATTACCGAGGCCCCATCACTACCCAAGCCACAAAAACAATGGAGCATGTCAAGATTCAAGTCAGTACAGAGCTTGCTTACAGCATCAGCAATTGTAACTGCAGTGCCATTAAATAGCCCCATTATTTTTAAAAAGCTAGTAATCACCTCTCCACCAACAAGGTACCGACTATACACAATTAGCTCCTTGGTCACTGACACATCTGTAGTTTCATCCACACACAAAGCAAAGAAAGGAGACTGTTGCATATTTTGAAAAATTGGTTCAGCAACAGTATCACTCAGACACTGCAGGAGCTCTTGCACACAGCGTTCAGATGTGTAGTGGGCATTACCACCAACATGCAAGTCTGACAGGTAACTCGCTCCCAGCGACTTGCTCAACTCCAATAAAGGGACAAAATTGGTTGTATGTGGAATTTCTCTATGGGTTAGGAAGTACATGCATTTCAGTGCACCTATGAAGGCCTTCCTCTGGGCAGAAACTACCTGTTGTAAAGACATTGCAATGCCTCCATCTTTCTTTGCTGAACAAAGATCAGCCTCCATCTGGACAGCTAACAGGTGAGAATTACACTTAGCATGCTTAACTAAGCTAAGTCTAGTCAATGTCCGGCAAGGTACATCCACCCAAACTGCCCGTCCAACTCTTGCCTTGGCCGGTCTACGACTGTGCTTACGGTACAAAGAACAAAGCATACCTTCACCCTCCTCGGCAACAAGCATCCAGTGAAAATCTTCATTCCATTTTGCGTCAATTCCAGTCTTTCTATGCTTTCCTGTGCCGGTAGAACACCCGGGGACTTCGTCCGCTCGCTTTGACATTTCACTACTACTAGACTTAAGACTAACTCGATCTTGAAGAGCTCTTGCAGAAAAAAAGCAGCTTCCAGCAATTTAGATGGGAAACGTGTACGCGCGTGCGCAGTAAAATTTAGCTTACCTCCTAAGCGTAGCGGGCGCTACGCTTGAAGCAACGTAAGAGTAGCGGCCCGCTACGCAAAAATGGCCTGGGGAGAACCCTGCGCCCCCCCTCCCCCTCGACATGTCGAGACAGAGGGGCACAATTTAGGTAAATTGATAGACCAACCAGAATGACAACAGGGCACCAAGTACTGTCAACACTATTTCTCATACAGTAAAGCTTAGTTAAAGAGACATCAACTGTTGAATATATTATTGTATATATTAATTTCAAAAGAAAAATGGCTTATAGTTTTCATTAAAAATTCCTCACTAGCAAGTACAATACAGTTATGGTGCAACAATGAAGACCACAGAAATTTGATTCAGTAGCTAATGGGCTTATTAGAAACTGCAAAACAAAAATGAGAGAAGGGTACTAACATACTTGCCCTATGCTACTTGAGGCACTACTGAAGAAATACCAGTCTTTGAATTGACCAATACGGTTGTTCAGTTTTACACCGCTTTAGTCTAGTGCGGACAGCAACAGAGTACACTATAAGGTACCAGTTGTGTTTTCACTCACCGTAAAAATCCATGAACGCCAGTAAGAGCAGAACCAGAAGAGGAGATACACAGGCGTATTATCACTCTTGCTGTAGAGAACTTCTGTGGTATTAGCAACCCTTTACCATTTCTGATCTGGTGTTTTAAAATTAAACCCTTTACCAATTTCGAGTTTGAAACCTAGCACTATCGACCTTTTACCTCAATAATCAGGAGTGTTAGAAGAGGTGGTGGTAAAGGGTATCAACACAATATGCGTGCCGTACACGCGGTAGTGGGCACAGTGAAGATTAAGCTCATTTCTGCCTTGTGTGATCTTACTAGACTGATTTACAGGCTGCGACAGACAGCAAGTAGAGAGCGCGGTGTTGTTCAATTTTATTGAGTAAGTATGAAAACGCTAATTAGTGATATCTAGGTGATTCTTTAAGTGTTATTGGATATGTGGATGTAGGATTGTAATTTGTACAAGTCATTGATCACCAGTACTAGTGTTTGAAGTATTGCCGTTGAGTTCATTACCTTGTTTCTTTGTTAATGCAGGAATGAACTAAAGAGGTTGCAGAGATGAACTTGAGATATTGCAGAGATGGAGCCAAAGTTCAGGAACTGTTGTCTGATGCATCATATTTTTCATTTATTTGTACATGGTCATAATTATTTATTCATATTCTGGTAACAATGGATAAATTTTGAAGGTACAGGATTTGTGTAGAACAGGTTGCACAAAAAGTGCAGTTTAACTTCAGGATTGCTGCAGGAAAGGTGTGTGAAGAATAGTTGCTTTGTGTAGGAAAGGTGCATAAAAAGTGCAGTTTTTGAGTACAGGAAATCTAAAGGAAAGCTGCACATTTTCGCACAGACAGCTACCTGGAATGTACAGGAATAGTTCAGTTTTAATTCAGGAAATATGAAGGAAATGTGATATGATATATGCAGTACAAACCATATGGCATGTAAAGGAAATAGTGCAGTTTATGTCAAGGATATGTTCAGGAAATAGTGAAGGAAAGTACGCCCTATACAGTACCAGAAATGGTTACCACCAGCTCATCTGTCCTGAAGTTGGAAATGTGAAGGACATGTGATCTGTGAGATAGCTATACTTAACCTTTCCTATAGCAGGAAATTCCACTTTTCTTCCAGTGTAAGTGTTTTTATAATACAATTTTTATGGTCTCAATGTATTTGGATAACTGACATTCTTCTGTATTCTGAATTTTTCGTACAAAATATTTTTATCACAAATATATTTTTAATGTGATTTTTAACTAATATAATCATTAATAAAAAGAGTAAAATAGAATATTGTTAATTAATTTTTATAGTATTTGTTGATGCGGTTACATTATGAGTCTCACATTTAAACATAGCTTTCCTTTCTGGAAAAGTATTTACTGTTCCAAATTCAAACTAGCCCTTGTTATTACAAGTGGAAACTGTTTTTATGGGGGTTGGCAGCTGCTCTTAGTTCTGGTTTGGTACAAAAATTTTGGTTGCAGGGGGAGGAGGGGGGATATTAGCATTAGAGGGTGAGGCTATGTACTACTTCTTGAGAGGTATGCATATGCAGCAATTTAAGAAATGGAATAACCAACAAAGCAGTTTATCTATTTAGTGTTTTTTAACAGTCAAACTTGTGATCAATATCCAGACTCATTTACCCATTGCCCAATATGATTATTTGGGTGTTATTGGACAGTAAAACCAGGAATGAAACTTTTTTGTCAACAATTCATTTCGAGTATATCAAATTTCACCTTATGTAGTATTGAGGAAGCTTTTGTGGGTAGCTAAAAGGTGAGAAGTTTTACTTTTGGGGGGTACAACTTTGCTTAGTGGATGGAAACTCTGTTTAGCAGGGTGAACTAAGCTTAGGAAGGGTGGGAGGGGGGGAGGGGGAGGAAGGGGACACCCAATGTTCCCCCTTTCTGTATAAAATAAACTGTTTATAATGGATATATAATATATATATCTAATATAAACATTAATTATAATTTTTTTCTAGATGTGGTTCTTTTAATGTGTACAACTCAAGATTGGGTGACAGTAATTGTCAATAAGTGTAATGTATATCAACCTTGCATTCTGTTATCATAACCCTCCCCTGCACAGTTGATAGACTATACAGTATATTTTGGAATAGATTGTTCTGTAGCTTCAAGTTTCAGCATTCGATTATCAAGATAAATAACTGATACAGTAACATATTATTATAAGCTGTTAAAAATTTTTACTGTATCAATTTTTAATTAAACGAGAGAAAAACGAGAGAAAACATTTTAATATCTTGAACATCACAATAATATGCTGGATTTGAAACAATACTTTAATATGAGCATATATAAAGCAGCTACAAAATTAAGTAAGGGCACATTATACAATAAGCAGCTATCCTATAGTTGTCGTAACACATAAGTTAATATGTGTATAATGATATTGTATTGATGGAATATCGTGGTTTATAATTATTATACAAACTGTATGAGCATAAGATATCCTATATTTTTTTTTTACTGGCAAGGTTTTGCAGTGGACTTGTAAATCAACTTCACAAACATACTGTTGGCATAAATATTGACCATAGCCACTCCTGAACTCTTGTAATTGTTTACTCTAGAGACTAGCTATGAGAATGTTTTGCTTACTTTTACCTCCCAAATTGTACAGTTTTTGAGATGCTTGTATAATCTAAACAGGACAATCAGTTCAAATAACCGATATCTATAAACTAATAACTGTTATCAAATTTCTCAAAGATATTTGCTCGCAATTAGAGTCCTGCTTTTCGTTGGGAATATATGCACTTACAAAAACAAATAACTATTTAGAAATGTTACTCTGACGGCAACATTAAGTATCTTTACACCTTATTATGGATACATAGACAATTTTGTGCACCAAATCTTCCCCTTTTAGATCCATTTACAAGAGTTATTGTAAACAAGGAATAACAAGGGGTTATGGTGGGATATGATAGAGCTTCAAAGTAAGATTATTAAGGGTAATTTATACCCAAAAGATGTTGTCACGACTTCAACTAATAAAAAATAATATTAAAGTTCTTTACTGCTTTGACTATGAGAATATGAGAATAAATTAATGTTGTCCTGTATTAGCTAAAAATATTTATGAATCAAATTATTCATAATTAATGCAATTAAGCATCAGGGTATTGCTGGTATAAATGTATATGAAATCTGAAACTATTTTGAAGAAATTATAGATTTTTCTATGCCACACTGACATAGATGCATTGATCTCGTATTAGCTAATTGATTCATAATTACAATTAGATATTAAGCTGAATTAGCAAGATGTCCAAATTTAAGCATGTATCTAATTAACATTTAAAGATAAAAACATATAAATACATATAAAATACATTATATTATTTAATCCTGCTTCAATTTTTTTTTATTAAATCACCTCCATTTTCTTCAATGTTGTAAGTTTTTATGTCATTAGTAGTAGTCACGTCCACTAAGCAATACTCCAATAGCTTATGCACAGTGGAATTTATCTGGTAGAAATAACACATAATGTTACAAATTCATTGCAAGCAAAACACTGAAGATAATAGTAGTGTAAATCTGTATATAAAATGGCAAATGAATTGGTCCAGAAAATTCATACAATTCATAATTATACATAATGCACTGAGTTTCCATACAGAGCTAATCAATAAAACAGCTTAATATCCACAAATGAGCGGATAAAACAAGTACCTGTATAACACTGAGTAATCCCTTTTGTGATTCTTATAGTTTTAGGCTCTCATTTTCATGCTCAATCCTGAGGTGTGCTTTATAGCACCCCTATAGTATCTTGTCAATGTTGGTGATTATATCTACATAAAATAACAATAGATAAACATACCTAAGTATAAAGGGTGATTTTTTGGCAGCCATTGCCGGAACTATGCGTATTATTGATAGTTCCATACTGACCAGAGGGTGGCACTCTCTGAAATATACAATGTTCAATTATCTACAGTGAACCTATTTTATTAAAATACACTTATTTTTGTTTGTTTAATAGCACGTACATTTGTAGACTGTGGTTTTGAAGACAACTGAATCACATCGTAGGCTTTATCCATATTCCTTTTTTTAGCCAGAACCCTTGGTTTAGGAGATTTAAATGAATACTGTAAGGTTGAGTATGCTTCCAATTCATTCTGTAGTAAACAGTTAAATGATTGACCAATACAAAGCAAGAGATAAATATAATCTGTTTGTATCATGTAAAGGAGTTCAATAATAAAAAAATATTACATGCTATTCTTACATTATTTAGATTAACTATATGTGTGTGAGACAGGTGTAATTTCTGCCAAAATTGTATTTTAATTCAACTTCTATCATTATAATCTCCCAGCTTCAATGGTCTTGTAATAAAAATCATAATCAATCTACCTCAATTCCTCGAAGTTTATTTTGAAGTTTATTACTTGTTTGATTATTATGTGCTTTCCTAAAATAAACAATTGTTTCCACTCTATACGTTAAATTATTTTAGAACTTATACATTATATATTTCTTAGGAAACTGTTATGATAATATAGCTATTCAAACTGTTTCATAGACATGACAAGGAAGTAATATTTAACCAGAATACATCATTTATCTATAACATTATTCTGTCTGTAATAAAGACCTAGACGTAAAATTCATTTGGTACAGTCTACTTTTACATGAATTTATAATATATTAACACTTATTGAATATATGATTATAATACAGAAGTCTCATTATCTTTGACACAATAATCAATAGTTATTTTATCAAGTATGAAAAATTTCACGATATATTTTTTCTTGAATAGTCTCACATGTTTCACCTACAGATACATACCTGATCATTTAGAACTTCCAAAACTCATACTATGTTCACCACAATAATACAAGTTTGAAAAGAGTTTGCCATGTTAATTTGAAAGTACTTACGTTTTTGCTTAGTCTTTAATTAATTCTAAAGATGAAAAGTTATTTATTTATAAACATAGCGTGAGTCAATATGCTCATACTTACTTGAATTTCTAGCTTTAGCAGCCATTAGAACAAAAATAGCAGACACAGTAGAAATAATAAATACTATGTTTGTCGCAACCACTAAGATTCCAATTAAAGCTTTTGGGACTCCATTTATTTTTTCATTTTCCTGAATATCTTAGTTTGTAAATGAAGATACCAAATATTTATCTGAGGGAAGACATCCATAAATTTCTGAGTTACATCCCAAATTAAATTATTTAATCTATTGATGATGCAGGCTTTAGACAGTGTGGATAGATGAGATCTTTTTTCTATTAATATCTTTAACTATTTTGCTACTGAGTTAGGTAAACATGCAGTTACACACTGTAGCAGTTCTAACAAATTATATATAAGTAACATATGAATTATGCTTTAAATAATTTAGTACCGCCCTACATATATATTCAATTTAAAGACAAAAAGTAAATTAAAAGAGTAAAGTTTTATGATGAAGTTTCAAATGTTCTTGGATATTTTTTTTTAATGACAAATTAAAACGAATGACAATTATTAGATGATTTAAGTATGGAAAGTTTGTTCTTATCTCTATCATATAATTGACTTAGTCATTGCCATCCTTATATCACATACACTAAGAAAGGCAATCATTGGCTACTGAAAAGAATATCTATACAAAGGGAGAAAAGCAGATTGAGATGATAGTATAATAAGCTTACATTGTCAGAGAAATGTTGCAAGACATGAACACTTACCAGGTGTTGGAAGTGTATTATTAGTCCACGTATTATTGATGCAGTATACAGTAGCATCACTATTATTATATTCACTTACTCCAGCCTTTGTTATACTGGTCTCTGATAAAACAGTTCTGTGCATATTCAAACAATCTACGTGATAATAATTATCATAGTAATACAACACAACCCCAATGTCCGTCATCAGTTATAATAACTATTTTAATATTTAAGTATTTATACCATCTACCCAAGTATTCATTTATTATGTATATCCCTATGTACTTCCTTAGCTTTCAAATTATTTTTGGTCAAACTGTAAATTCTGTTACATACTATGATGGTCTCTTATACCTATTACAAAATGAATAAATATTGTGTGGGCAGTCATTGAGTGTTGTTGTATACTGCACTGTAATCAGAGGTATGGATGATGAGATCTATCTTTCTGTGTGTAGGATTCAGGAGGATAAAGTATCTTGAAGTATAATAGTAGGATGGTGTCCACGTAACTCCATAACTTGAGGAATTAGGGGTTCTACGTACAAAATTTTTCTTTAGGGAAGCTCAGGCCAGTTCATTACTCTCTCACACTATGGTTATAAGGGGAAGAGAGTAATTTAAGCTAATGTACAAATGACTGATGTTTTATGAAGTAAATGTTATGGTTATAATTTGGTTTCTACAGCATAATGTACACAACACACAAATATTAGGGTGGAAACTGACAAGTTAGTTGGTAAGTTTGGGGAGAATTTTCCCCAGCCCCTCCAAACCCCTATATATTATATGTTCCGCTTATAACTGTCTCGTTTTTGTAGGCTCAATTTTGCACACATTACTTCTTATTTGTTTTTACAGAGTCCAATGTGGTGCCGTCAAAAATATTTTTAACACCACTTACTAGTATATATATTATAAATATATTTATTGCAGCTTTGATATTTTTACTTGAATATTTCCGCATCACGCGAGCGTTCTGTATTCTCCCATATTGTACGGTTTATATTGTACGCTCCTTGTAGCGCGCGCGTAGCGAGTAAAATCAATGAAAATTGTATTGTAACCGGGTGAGAAAAATTTCAAAGAAGCAATAAATCACTTATCACACTCGTCGTACAATATGGGAATGATATTTTACTCTCACGCCACATTTTCACTCGCCTTTGGCTCGTGAAAATATTTTGCGTGCTCGTAAAATATTTTCCCATATTGTACTCTGACTCGTGCTATAAGTATTATATATGTATATATATAGTGCTTAAGTATATATATATAATACTTATAGCATGAGAAAATATTTTACGAGCACGCAAAATATTTTCACGAGCCAAAGGCGAGTGAAAATGTGGCGTGAGAGTAAAATATCATTCCCATATTGTACGACGAGTGTGATAAGTGATTTATTGCTTCTTTGAAATTTTTCTCAACCGGTTACTTAACTACAATTCGCCTTATTGGTAAGGTTACCTGCTGTCATCCTCCTAAACTACAGATTGGCAGTCTGAGCTGATGTGAGCCCGCAGTCATGTGTGCGCATGCTCCTTGCGTGAGGCAGCGGTATGACCTTGGACCCACCCCCCTGTGTGGCCTTGGGGGTGAGAGACTCGGCAGGTCAGTGGCAATTAGCATTAATTGCCCTGCATCGCCGGAGGCCCCCCAGCTCAAATCACATCCAAAGAATTGGATGGAGTATTTCTAGCTATCCTTAATTAGGTGGTTTGAAATGGGGAGGTGGTGGGACTGAGAACAGTGGCTATCAGTAGCTGCTAGCTATCAGGATTAATATACTGGTGCCCGGGTGCCATTGCTTCACGTGTGACCGCTTAGCGCATGGTCGCCGTACTCACAGGTCCTCTGCCGACCTTTTCCTGGGCGCGTGTGATGCGTGGGCTACATCTTCGTTAACTACGTTTAACTACGTTAAACTACATTTAACTACAATTCGCCTTATTGGTAAGGTTACCTGCTGTCGTCCTCCTAAACTACAGATTGGCAGTCTGAGCTGATGTGAGCCCGCAGTCATGTGTGCGCATGCTCCTTGCAGCGGTATGACCTTGGACCCACCCCCCTGTGTGGCCTTGGGGGTGAGAGACTCGGCAGGTCAGTGGCAATTAGCATTAATTGCCCTGCATCGCCGGAGTCCCCCAAAGGGCCGCAGGAGGCGGCCTATACCCCCAAGGCTATAAGTAATAGGTTAGGAAAGGGGGTTGACAGCTCTCTTACCAATGGTAGTAGGCTGTATACCTGTGAAAGTAAGTACAGACAAGCATACACATTGAGAACTGAGCGTTATGACAAGAGTACTGCTGAACTACCCATGACCCCCAACCTTCTCCCTCTCACTGACTTTGTGATGTGGCCATCCAGTGACTACGTATTGGTTCCTTAGAGAAGGGAGTGGTGCCACCGACCTTGGAGTTGTGATCAGTGCCTGGTACCTGGATGACTCCAGCCAACATGTCTGTCTCGGGTAACCCGAATGGGCACAGCTTCAGTAAACCAGGACTGGTGAGTACTGTATACTCCCAACTCACCTGCTTTCACTGCACACTGAAGTCTAAGTAGACTCTAGGAACACAACCAGGGTAGTGGCCGTCGGGTGAAGGAGACAGTAGTGGTTAATACGTGACGGACCCCATACCCCAGGCATGATCTGTCTGACCGCCACACCCCTATTGGGTGGAGAATCTAACCTTACGTGCTAACAGTACCATCACTACTCTCTACACCACTCTTGCCATAGTCAAGTGGCGTGTGACTCCATGACTTACTCCTGTATCCTAGTACTACTGTTCAACCCTCCCCAAGCCGGCATTAGCTATTCAGTCAAGTGACCGTGTCTTAGTAATAACAGTGGGTGTGCCTGGTGGAGGCAGCAACAGACACAAGTGAGAAGGAGCATGTCCTGATTGCGTAATGGGATAATTGAGTGGGCGCCGTGTAGATGCATACGAGAGCCTCAGAACAAATAGGCAGCGAGCCTGAGAATACATAGGCAGTGAGCCTGAGAATACCTAGGCAGTGAGCCTGAGATTACATAGGCAGTGAGCCTGAGAATAGCTGGGCAGTGAGCCTGAGAATACGTAGGCAGTGAGCCTGAGAATACGTAGGCAGTGAGCCTGACAATACATAGGCAGTGAGCCTGAGAATACATAGGCCGTGAGCCTGAGAATACATAGGCCGTGAGCCTGAGAATACATAGGCCGTGAGCCTGAGAATACATAGCTAGTGAGCCTGACAATACATAGGCAGTGAGCCTGAGAAAACATAGGCAGTGAGCCTGACAATACCTAGGCAGTGAGCCTGACAATACCTAGGCAGCGAGCCCCAGAATACATAGGCAGTGAGCCTGAGAATAGATAGGCAGCGAGCCCCAGAATACATAGGCAGTGAGCCTGAGAATAGATAGGCAGCGAGCCTGAGAATATATAGGCAGCGAGCCCCAGAACACATAGGCAGTGAGCCTGAGAATACCTAGGCAGCGAGCCCCAGAATACATAGGCAGCAAGCCTGATAATATATAGGCAGCGAGCCCCAGAATACATGGGCAGTGAGCCTGTGACTAGATAGGCAGTAAGCCTTAGAATAGATAGGCAGCGAGCCTGAGAATAGATAGGCAGCGAGCCTGAGAGTATATAGGCCGCGAGCCTGAGAATACATGGGCAGTGAGCCTGTGACTAGATAGGCCGTAAGCCTTAGAATAGATAGGCAGCGAGCCTGAGAATAGATAGGCAGCGAGCCAGAGAATAGATAGGCAGCGAGCCTGAGAATACATGGGCAGTGAGCCTGTGACTAGATAGGCCGTAAGCCTTAGAATATATAGGCAGTGAGCCTGAGAATACATAGGCAGTGAGCCTGTGACTAGATAGGCCTAAGCCTTAGAATACATAGGCAGCAAGCCTGAGGATACATAGGCAGTGAGCCCAGGAATACATAGGCTGCAAGCCTGAGAAAGGATAGGCAGCGAGCCTGAGAATATATAGGCAGCAAGCCTGAGACTATATAGGCAGTGTTCCTGAGGACAGATAGGCAGCGAGCCTGAGAATACACTGGCAGTGAACCTGAGAATATATAGGCAGTGAGCCTGAGAACAGATAGGCAGCGAGCCTGAGAATACATAGGCAGTGAGCCTGAGAATAGCTAGGCAGCGAGCCTGAGAATACATAGGCAGTGAGCCTGAGGATACATAGGCAGTGAGCCTGAGAATGGCTAGGCAGCGAGCCTGAGAATACATAGGCAGTGAGCCGCAGACTAGATATGCAGTGATCCTAAGAATACATGGGCCGTGAGCCTGAGAATACATAGGCAGAGAGCTTGTGAGTAGATAGGCAGCAAGCCTGAGAATACATAGGCAGTGAGCCCTAGAATACGTAGGCAGCAAGCCTGAGAGTACATAGGCAGTGAGTCTGAGAATAGATGGGCAGTGAGTCTGAGAATAGATAGGCTGCGAGCCTGAGAATACCTAGGCAGTGAGCCTAAGAATACATAGGCAGTGAGCCTGAGAATACATAGGCAGTGAGCCTGTGACTAGATAGGCCGTAAGCCTGAGAATAGATAGGCAGTGAGCCTAAGAATACGTAGGCAGCAAGCCTGAGAGTACATAGGCAGTGAGCCTGAGAATAGATAGGCAGTGAGTCTGAGAATAGATAGGCAGCAAGCCTGAGAATACATAGGCAGTGAGCCTGAGAATACGTAGGCAGCAAGCCTGAGAGTACATAGGCAGTGAGCCTGAGAATAGATAGGCAGTGAGTCTGAGAATACATAGGCAGTGAGCCTGAGAGTACATAGGCAGTGAGCCTGAGAATAGATAGGCAGTGAGTCTGAGAATAGATAGGCAGCGAGCCTGAGAATACATAGGCAGTGAGCCTGAAAATACCTAGGCAGTGAGCTTAAGAATACATGGGCAGTGAGCCTGAGAATACATAGGCAGTGAGACTGAGAATACATAGGCAGCAAGCCTGAGAATACGTAGGCAGTGAGCCTGAGAATACATAGGCAGTGAGCCTGACAATACATAGGCAGTAAGCCTGAGGATACATAGGCAGTGAGCCTGAGAATACCTAGGCAGTGAGCCTAAGAATACCTAGGCCGTGAGCCCCAGAATACATAGGCAGTGAGCCCGAGAATACATAGGCAGTGAGCCTGAGAATACATAGGCAGTGAGCCTGAGAACAGATAGGCAGCGACCTGAGAATACATAGGCAGTGAGCCTGAGAATATATAGCCAGTGAGCCTGAGAACCGATAGGCAGCGAGCCTGAGAATACATAGGCAGGGAGCCTGTGACTAGATAGGCCGTAAGCCTGAGAATAGATAGGCAGCGAGCCTGAGAATACCTAGGCAGTGAGCCTCTGACTAGATATGCAGTGAGCCACTGACTAGATATGCAGTGAGCCTAAGAATACATGGGCAGTGAGCCTGAGAATACATAGGCAGTGAGCTTGTGAGTAGATAGGCAGCAAGCCTGAGAATACCTAGGCAGTGAGCCTCTGACTAGATATGCAGTGAGCCTAAGAATACATGGGCAGTGAGCCTAAGAATACATGAGCAGTGAACCTGAGAATACATAGGCAGTGAGCTTGAGAATATGCAGGTGAGCAAGCCCAATAGTGCATGCAAGAATATATAGGCCCTGGGCCTAAGTGCGAGATTAGGTAGGCAAGTCTGATAGTGCAAGAACAGATGGCAGCGAGTTTGAGAGTGCACAAATAAAGCATGACAAAGTGCCACTAGATAGGCAGCCAGTCTGAATGTGAGAATGGATAAGAACAAGAGTGACAGAATAGATAGGCAGCAAGCCTGCGAGTGAGAGTATGTAGACATGCAGTAAGCCTGATAGTGAGAGAATATGAGCCTGATAGAGAAAGACTAGACAGGCAGTGAGCCTGACAGTGAGAGAATAGACGGCCGTGAGCCTGATAGCGCAAGAATAGACAGGCAGAGAGCCTGATCATGTGAGAATAGACAGGCAGGGAGCCAGATAGTGCAAGAATAGACAGGCAGAGAGCCTGGTCATGTGAGAATAGACAGGCAGAGAGCTTGATAGTGCAAGAATAGACAGGCAGAGAGCCTGATCGTGTGAGAATAGACAGGCAGTGAGTGTAATAGTGTGAGAATAAGTCCAGTACCAATAGAGTGAAGGGCAGCGTGCCCTACATAGACGCTTTTAAGGGGGCCCCGACGGACCGTCACACCTCTACTAGGTGGAGATCTAACCCTAATTACTAGAACCTACTACCCAAGTTATATATTATAATGCCACACCGACAATAGTATAGTGTAGCTTATGAGTCCTAAAACACTGCATCCAGCACTACGGTTCATTCTCTAATCTCATTCATTATGTAACCCCTATTTGTTCCACCTCTTCTCATGTAACACTCTCATGTCAGCATAAATATCAATTACAGCATGCACCTGACTGATTCAGGAGTTTCTGCTTCGAGAATACTGCTCACTTTGACAGAGCCAACCTTAGCAACACCGTGAGAGGGTCTGGCCACATACTGCAGATAGTTACTAACATGCACTGGACAATAATGATCATATTTTTTTTTGAATGAAGGTTATAAAGCAGAGAGTGGGAGCCGGCAACACATCCCACACATGTAATGAAGGCCTACGCCTGACCATAGCGAGGGTTCAGCGTGCCCTTGTGATCTAGGGGTTGTGACTGTGGGTAGAGAAACAGCATCAGGACTAGAGTCCAACTCTTAACCCAACTGCACTAGCTAAGCAAGGCAACTGAACTGGCAGCATGCCCATGTATTGTCGAGCCATAGAATTACTGTTTTCTGCTGATTGCATCTGTAAGTATCAATGAAGGCCATTCACCACTAACTGGTGGTTTAGATCCCATATATCCAACCTGACCTGCAGAAAAACTAATTATTTAGAGTACAATATATCTACAGCCCCTTACTATTCCAATAATACCACCACTGACGAGCAGCCATCCTTAGAGAGCTAATAGTGCCTGTGGTGGAACAGCCATTGGGCATACTATTTTACCTGATGAGAATTGCAAGTTGTAAACTCATGGGCCCCCAGCAGACTAGCGGTATCAGGTAGCTGCTAGGCTAGGGCTACCAGCACTGAGAACAGTGGCTATCAGTAGCTGCTAGCTATCAGGACTAATATACTGGTGCCTGGGTGCCATTGCTTCACGTGTGACCGCTTAGCGCATGGTCGCCGTACTCACAGGTCCTCTGCCGACCTTTTCCTGGGCGCGTGTGATGCGTGGGCTACATCTTCGTTAACTACGTTTAACTACGTTAAACTACATAATACAATTTTCATCGATTTTACTCGCTACGCGCGCTACAACGAGCGTACAATATAAACCGTACAATATGGGAGAATACAGAACGCTCGCGTGATGCGGAAATATTCAAGTAAAAATATCAAAGCTGCAATAAATATAAATATTATATATATATTAGCTAGGTATAATCATAAATTTATTTGTAGGTAGTGACCCCTAAAATTACTCATGATGTTTCATGGTGTTATTTCAAGCTGTATTGAACAAGATCATTAGCCTAGTAGTTATAGCAACCAGCCTAGCTTACTAGTTTTCAGGAATTAATAGCTACTTTCCTCTGGTATTTAGCCTTCAGGTCCAACTTTATACCATGAGTTACCAGTCCTAGTACAACTACAGTAGTGAAGATATCTAGCTTAGAATAAACCACTTATTGCACTTATCAGAGTGATATGGCAAGATTTCACTCCTTGACTTTATTTTCACTCACCTCTGGCTCATGAAAGTAAATTGTTTATTATGTGAAAATAAATTATTTATATAATATATACTGTAGACACTAAACCAAACAGTAAAAAAAATGGGCATTTAATAGCCAGTAGTAACTTAAAAACTGTGGCTAACCACCAATCATCACTAGACAAGATAAATGGAGCACTTAATAAAGGTACTAAAAACCAGGAACAAAACAGGTGTTTAACAAAAATGGCACTTAACAAAGAAGGGACACTTAACAACCTGCATCTACAGTTTGTGTATGTATGTATGTATGTATGTATGTATGTATGTGTGTGTATGTATGTATGTATGTGTCGGGTCGTGTTTAAATTGTTAACTTTGAACACGTTTGTCGGCGCCTCCACGCGGTGACCCCTGGGCAGTGATCAACACTTGCCCCCGTGTGGACCAAAGCCGACTGCGAGTCTGTGTATAATGTGTGAAATGAGTACAGGACGTCGCCCGATGACGTCACTCAATGCACATCAGATTCGTACACCTGCGGAGGACTTGCAATCCTCTCAGGAGTAACACCGTGTATGACTGCACAGAGCACAAGCAGAATGCAAAGTTCCCCAGTCTGGGTATTGGCATCTTGGAATATGCGTACATTGTTGGATGTAGATGGTAGGATTGAGACTGCTAGGATGGGAGTGCAGAAGTGGTAGATGAGAGGAAAGTGGACCAGGTAGTTGGAGAGTTGTCAAAGTATAAAGTGGAAGTTGCTGCTGTTCAGGAGACTAAGTGGTTTGGGAATGAGGTGTATGAAGTTAGGGGGAGTGTGGTGTTGGCTTCAGGAAGGCCTGTGCCTGGGTGATGGGGTGGTGAAACAGAGGGGTGAAGGGGTGGCTATTGTGCTGTCTGGGAGTGCTGTAGGTGTGTGGAAGGATGCTGGTAAATCTTGGAAAGCATGGAGTTCGAGGCTTGTGAGTGTGAAGTTGAAGGTTGAGCGAGGATGCAGAGATAAGTGCTTTATGTATGTTTTCAGTGTATATGCACCAACTTATGCAGCCAGTAGGGGGGATAAGAATGCGCTCATTCATCCTATGTGCTGCTAGGAGACTTCAATGCACGTGTGGGCTCCAGAGAAAGCAGTGATGATCCTTGGTGGTATGAGAGGGGTCCACATGGGCATGGGGTCATGTATGAAGCTGGAAAGAAGTTGTTGTCTTTCCTGAGTGTCAATGGAGCGACAGTGTGCAACACATGGTTCGTGAAGAAGGATATAAACAAGTGTACTTGGCAGCATCCAAAGTCGAAGCGAGGGTACTGCATTGACTATGCGATAGTGAGGAAGAGTGAGAGGTGGAGATGCATGGATACTATGGTGATGAGAGAAGCCCTGTGTAACACTGATCACATGATGCTCAGGTTAAAGATGAAGATTGGAAGAAAACCTACTAGTAGACGGCAGGATGAGAAAGGGAGAAAGTTTGATGTGGCAAGGCTTCGCACAGTGTCTGGAGGTATGAAAGGCAAAGACACAGTTAGAGATAAGTATGCAGGTGAGGTGAGCAGAAGATTGAAGGAGGAATGGTGTGAGACAGGGACTGTGGAAGAGAAGTGGGAAGTGATGAAATCAGCACTATGTGTGGCAGCTAAGTCAACATTAGGTACTTCCTCACAGAAGAAAGTGGACTGGTTTGAGGAGAATGCTGGCATGCTAATGCCCATGTTAGAGAAGAGGAAGGAAGCGTACTTGAAGTGTTTGGACACAGAGAATGAAAGAGAGCGGAAGAAGTTTGCGGAACTGCGCAGGAAGGCCAGAAGAGCTGTGAGGGTAGCAAAGAATAGCTGGTTCCTCAGAAAGGCACAATAGGCTGAGCATGGGATGCATAGAGGCAAGGTAGTGTGGAGCTGCATCAGAGAGGTAGACGTAGACTAGTGCCAGTGAGAGCGGTTGTGGTGAGGAATGAAGAAAGAAACTTGTGCAAGACTCCCGAGGCACAGCAGCAAAGATGGAGGAGGCACTTTTCAGTGATCCTAAACCTGCAAAGTGGGTTCTCTATGGAGGAGTTGGAGCTAGTGAGGCAGAAACCAGTGAAGGATGAGATGAGTGTGTTCAGAAGGCGTAACTACCCTGAGCTAGTGGTGAAGGTGTCAAGTCCGGAGGAGGGTGTGGCAAGAGTGATGCCACGGCTGAAAGACCAAGAGTCTTACTCGTCTCTGGAGCTAGGAATGACTAAAACGCGGCTTACTACCTTGCGGGTTCAACTTTGTAATAGTTCCCAAAAGCACTCACTCCCAACCTTTCCAACAGTTTGGGTTTAACTCATAAGACACAAAATAATACAATAATTGAACATGGCTTAAGTAGAATGAACATGATACAGAACCTGCTGGTTATTGTGGATGTATGAATATGATTTAAAGTTAACGAGTTAGGTAAGGTAGCTAATGATTGATGAGTAAGCTTGTGTGTTCCTGAGGTAAGTGTTAATGATATGTTGAGATGCCTCCTTCCTGCATGCGGGAGGGAGCTTGCTTGGAGCTTTCTTGTCCCTGTTCAGGTTGTGTGTCCTGAACACACTGGGGAGGGGGTGCGAGATGAGGAATCGTCTGAGCATTCCTCGAGATGGTTGTCCTTAGGCGAATTCGATGAATCAAGTTCGTGCTCTTGCTGTATGAAGGGGATTAGGTGGTGGACTGCTCTTCTCCAGGTCTTTCCCTTACAGGTGATGTCTACGACTCGAGTGATGTCGTCATCTCCCGGATAGATGGCTGAAATCCGTGCCAGCAGCCACCGACGGTAGGCGAAGGAGTTGTCCTTGAGGAAGACCAGGTCGCCAATCCGGAACTCGTGGTTGCCTGTCTTCCATTTCTCGCGGGCGTTGAGCTGCTGAAGGTACGTAGACTTCCAGGTGACCCAGATGTCCTGGGCCAGTCTTTGCACCAGCTGCCATCTGCGGAGGGCGGGGAGTTTGGCCTGAGATGCTTGTTTAGTGGGAGGAGCAGTGAGCGGACATCCTATTAGAAAGTGTCCTGGAGTGAGTATCTGATCAGGTGAGTTGGTTGAATGAATGTCGATGATGGGCCTCAAGTTAGGATTGCCTCAATTTCGGTCAGGAGGGAGGAGAGTTCGTGGAACTGGAAGAGGTGTGGTGAGATGTTCTTGCGCATCAGGATTTTCATGAGTTTGACACCAGCCTCCCTGATTCCACCAAATTTGGGCGATCGAGGAGGAATGAATCTCCACTCAATGCTGTTCTCTCCGCAGTAGTGAGATAACTTCTGTTTGGAGTTGTGGACGAGATGTTCAATGTCCTTTATCTCGTTGAAAGCCCCGACAAAATTGGACCCGTTATCAGAGTTTATCTGTTGTGGTGTGCCTCGACGAGCGCAGAAGCGATGAAGTGCTGGCAGGAACTCATCAATGGTGAGGTCGGCACAAAGTTCAATGTGCACAGCCTTGGTGGCCATGCACATGAACAGGCAGGCATAGGATTTGAACTTCGTTGGGCGACAAGTGTGACCTCTTTTAATGGTGAAGGGCCCAGCGAAGTCCAAGCCGGTAATTGCAAACGAAGGTGATGAAGATGTTTGGGTGATAGGTAGAAGTCTCATCTGTTGTTGCACTCCACGGTTGTATGACCTCTGGCATGTGGGGCACTGGCGACTCAGCTTCTTCAGGTGGTTCCGGAGTCCGGCAATGTGGTAAGTATGACCAATTATCGCCATGAGTGTGTTGATCCCAGCATGGAGGTACTTCCGATGGAGGGAGTGGAGAAGTAGCTTCGTCAGGGAAGATTGAAGTGAAAGAGGGATGTTTTGTGTGGTTCCCTGATTCGGCGGTGATCTCGAACTCGACCTTGGATGAAGAGAAGACCTTCGTCAGAGATGAGAGTGTTGAAACCGTGTAGAAGGTGTGAACGGGGAAGTGACTGCTTCTTCCTGGCGGCTTGAATGACGTCAGGGAATGTCTTCTGCTGAGCCAATGAGAGGAGGACGGTGGTTGTCTTCTTACATTCCTCTGTGGTTAAGAAGATTCGAAGCAGGCGCTGATCGATCTTGAGTCGACAGTTGGCAATGAAATGTCTCACCCAGGAGTAGATACAAACTAAGTGAGAATAGGAAGAGAAGCTGTCCCAGAAGTTGGTCTCTGGTGATGAAGGTGTCATGAGAATGACTGCTCTGACTTCCGGGAGCTCCTTGGGATGAATGAATTGAGGCGTCGGCCAATACTCAGGCGGACTGGTGAGCCATGGAAGCTCGTCCCACCAGAGGTTGTTTACTTGCAGGTGTGAAGCCGTGACACCTCGGCTGAGGAGATCAGCAGGGTAGTTGTTGGATGAAATGTGTCTCCAAGTGACGTCCGGCAGTAAGTCGTTGATGGTTGTGACTCGGTTGGCGACAAATTATTTGAGCGCCGAGGGAGATTTCCTCAACCAACAAAGGGTGATCGAGGATTCACTCCAAGCCGTGATGTCCCGGATGTCGAGCTAATTAGAGACATACTTGAGGAGCTTGGCGAGCATAAAGGCTGCGGTGAGCTACGCCCTTGGTATTGTTAGGGACTTGAGTGGTAGAACCCTTGCCTTGACTAGAATGATTGAGGATGTTATTGTGGCATCTTGGTGACGTCGAAGCAGGTAGATGACAGCTCCATATGCCTCGTTAAAGGCGTCAGCAAATCCGTGAAGGCTCTGCGATTCGATGGGAGCGTCATGAAGTGAGTATCTTCGTTGGATGGGGTGCGAAGTCACGGCTGGAAGGTCAGATATCCAGGAAACCCACTGCTGCTGCAGATCTTCTGGTAGGGGTTGGTTTCACGGCAATTGGTGTGACCAAGCCTTCCTGAGAAGTATCTTGGCCACGATGGTGAAGGGTGCAAATAGGCCGAGGACATCATAGACCTTGCCGACTACGGAGGCGAGAATCCTCTTGGTGGGAGTCGTGTTGCTGTTGACATCCGGGGTCGAGATGTGTAGGGTGTCGTCCGTCACACGCCAATGGATCCCGAGAGCCTTGAGCGACTGACTAGGGGCGGATAGGCGGAGATCCTCCATCTCGATGAGCTCAGGCGGCATCGATTCCCGGAAAGAGGTGTTGTTAGTCCTCCATTTCCTGAGATTCATCCCAGCCAGAGAAAGGAGTTCACGCAGCTATGTATGAATGAGTTGTGCTTCGGTAACGGTGTTAGTACCTGAGACAAAGTCATCCACATAGAATGAGTTAACAATGGCAAAACTTGCCTCAGGGTGTGATGTCTTGTGCTTGCTGGCCAGATCCCGAATGACCTGGGTGGCTAGGAATGGGGAGGAGCGAATCCCGAACGTCAGCCTCTTCATCTTCGCATCAATCATCTGTCCTTGGTAGTTCCGGGTGAGAAAGCGGTGGAAGTCCTTCTCTATTGATGAAGTTTGATCTCCCGGAACATCTTCCCAATGTCGGCAGAGAGTCCAATCTGATACTTCCGGAAGCTGATAAGTATGTCCGTCAGCAACAGATACAGATTGGGACCGGGGTGGTGAGTTTCATTGAATGAAGTGCCAGAGATCGTTCTCGCAGAGCCATCAAAGACTGGCCGGATCTTGGTCGATGTGGACGAGGTCTTGTAGACAGCATGAACCAGAAGGTAGTAGTGACTGTTGTCCATCTCAGCTGTGGGAACTTCCTCGGCATGATCGAGGGTGAAATACTCGGACATGGCGTTGGTGAATAGTTCCAGATTGCCCTTCTGCTTGAGGGACTTCTCATTTTGATGGAACCGTCTGAGGGCTAGACCTCGAGAGGCTCCAAGTTCAGGATGGTTGGGAAGGCGGGGAAGCTTGACCACATATCTCCCGTCAGGATCTCTGTAGTGAGTATCCTGAAACTCTTGAATGACCTCCTCTTCCTGTTGCGTGAAGGAAGTGGAATCAGGAGTGCGATCTAGCTCCCACAGACGTGAGAGATCCTTGCTCAGATTGTCCTCGAACGTATGGATTTGGAAGACGGATGAAGTTTGAGGAGTGTAGTCCAGTGGGCCCATCACCGTCCACCCGAAGATGGTCGGCTGAGCTGTCACACTAGAGTTGTCACGCTGGACGACAGAACCAAGCACACTTCTTGAGCAATCGATTCCCCCAACTAACACGTCCAGAAGTCCTCCGAAGTTCGGATCAGCCAGTTGTAAGCCTTGAAGGTGTGGTTCAGCCTTCACTTGTGCGATGTTGACAGGTGAGGGTGCTGATGGGAGGTTCCGCATCATGTTGAACTTCGTGGTTAAGGATTGATGTTCATCGTGAAGAGACTGCAGGGTCAACTCCACGAAGTGCCTGCTGACGCCGTTTCCACAGGCTCGGGTGATGTTGAGTCTACGGGGGTGACGCTTAAGGCGTAGGCGCGAGGCAAGACTCTCGGATATCAGAGAGGATGTTGCGCCGGTGTTGATGGCGACTCTGATCTGACTCTCTCTACCCTTGTGAACTGCATTAGCCAATGCAGTGTGTAGAAAGGCATCCTGGGGAGGCTCGGTGGAGGTAGCATCTGAAGTTGGCTGCTGCACGGCCACAAAATTGTTGGAGGCTGGCTGAGGGGCTGACTGCTCTCTATCCTTATGAAGGAGAGAGTTATGCTTGCTATCACACTTCCTGCATCTGTGAAGAGCAGTCGTTAGTGCGATGCGTCAGGCTCAGGCAATTGATGCAGCCTCTCTTATCTTGGATATACTTCTTCCGTTGATTGATGTCGTACCCCAAGAACACCGGACAGTGAAACAGCCGATGGTTCTCGTGGCAGAGAGTACACTGGCGACTAGAGGCTTTGGAGGGTTTGGGGGCCGAGCTGGATGGTGCTGACTTGGAAGGAGCTGGTACTGGAGTGGAGACTGTCAGGCTGGAGAGGGTATGCTCCAGAAGCTTCGTATAGTTGAACAAGTCATCCAGGTTGGGGACCTTGGTTGAAGTGGAAAAGTGCTTGGTCCACTCCTCCCTTAGCCGGGGTGAGAACTTCTCACACGCCCCAGCTGTCAGGTACTGCGAGAGTGTGTCACACCCGCAGTCCCTCATTGCCTGGAATGGAATTAGAAACCGATGACGAGGAGTGAGAATCCCTTATCAGAGAATTCTATTGTGCTCTTCTCCATTTTCTTGTGAACCAGCAGAGGAAAAACTATCCTCGGAGAGCCGTATTTGTAGGTTAAAACTTCCATGGCTTGGTCGTAGCCATCGTCGGCATGTGAATACGATTGAACAATCTGTTGCGCCTCTGGTATGGACATGGCTTGCAGAAGTAGACAAGCTTTCTCGTGCTGCGAGAAAGCATCACCGCGTTTTTCTAATGCTGACGTAAACAGGCAGTGGAAGTGTCTCCAGTCCGTTGGGTTGCCGGAGAATTTTGGCAGGTCCAGCTTGATCTTGGGCCCGCGCGACTTGGTGATTAGTTCTGAAGTTGATTCTGGTAATTTGTCTTTCTTCCGGCTGCCCCTGGCGTCAGTCAAGTGTCGAGACAGTGGTTCCTGGTGATGCCGAAACGTCCCGCGAATGTCAACCAGATCTGCCTCAGTTGCTGAAGCAATCTTGCGTTGATAGTTGGCGAATTCTGAAAAAAGAGACTTGCAATCATCCTCGAATTCGGCCACCTTGGGATCGGCCGTCTCGTAGAAGCGGTCGAAGTCGGCTTAAAGAGTTTGAGCCTCAATGTAGAGGAGGTGAACAGTGCGGAAGCAGTCAGCTCGAAGTGCAACCTAACCATAGGCGTCTGATGCTTCTCCGCCGGTTTCGCACTCCTTGGAGAGTTGGTCGTCGGTCGCCTTGCCTTCCAGGAGTCGTTCATAACGATACTGAACTGCATCGAACAGCTTAATTTTTTTCGCCAAGTCATCAGCAACTTGTCAATGATATGAGCCTGGAGTTCCTTGAGTGGCTTTGCTTGCTGCTCCTCAAGAGTCTTTTTCAAGCGGGTGAAAAGACAGTGTTGTCAATCTGTGGAGGAGCCTCGTCGTATGGACGGTCCCTAGACGTACGTGAAACTGTGGACTTCCCAAGTCCAAACTCTTGAGCAACAGCAGCCAAAGATACCCCTTGATCTATTTTTTTTTCAAGATATCAAGCTTCTTCTCTATTGTTATAATCACTCTTTTCCTTTTTGAAGCAGGAGTAGAACTGGAAGCAAACTGCTACCACGCCGCTTTAGCCTACGCGCCGGTTCAATTGAGGACCTTTACCTATCACGAAGTTCATTTCACTGTTCGGTTAACCGGTCAATTCATATGTCTGATGTTCGGATCTCTGAGGTTCTACTGTATGTTCAGTTGTGTTAAAGTATTGTGCGTTACAACTACTATTAAGAATATCACAAAGAAAATTTTAAATAACTTGACTTGATTTTGTTGCTTCTTTTTCAATTAGTCCAGCAGATAGTGGAAAAACCGTGCACTTTGTGATAAAAGCATCAAACTTGGCACACATCTACATCATCCTAGTATATGAGAATTTAGATATAGTGCCATCTCCAATTTCTCGTTTGGGGGCGTGGCAGCTGTTTTCATATGTAATACCCCATATCTCGGAAGCCATGGGGTCTAGAAACTTCTTTAAGTGTTTAGATACAGGTAATGGGTGACAGAGTTCATAAAAACACGCATCAAATCATTATTTGAAAAAAGTGATAATTAGTTATGTGAAACCGACTGATAATTAGTTCAAAGTGGCAATAATAATGTTAAATTGTGCATGATCCAGCACACTTGCACAAAGCAGTGCAGGCTAGTGCAGCTTTTTTACATTTGCAGTTTGTGTGGCAGCCTTTGGTGCAACCACAGCGCAGGAGTTCCCTACACACTTTGCTAGCTTCAGGAAGGTTGCTCCACATCACATCCCATGTTCCTCCAGCAGCCACTTTCCAGCCCCATTCCTCCGGTTGTGGAAGCTGTACCATTGGAATGAGAGACTGGCTCCAGCAGTATCCAGCCTAATGCACAGCTCTCCTTGTGTGCTGGAGAAGACTACCCTGTGTCGGTGGAATATGATTGACATCCCGGCCTTTCCGAGCAAACAAGTCAACTCTTGCCTCATTAACATGGGATTTGGAACTTGTTTTGTCATACAGAAGAACTACGAATCTCTCCAATGTTGTAAGGGCTGCATCTACATCAGACTGTTCCGGTTGTTCCATTAAGGCGGCGAAGGTGTCAGTTACGTCCGGAAACACATTCCATATCTCCCATGCAGTCTTCTTCCCCCTGCCAGAAAAACTGGAAACAGTATCACAGCCTGTAAAGGCATGAAACATGGGAAGTGCTTGACTTTTCATGTTACCAATTGCAGCGTATATCCTGTGTGCAGGAATCAGTCGATAGTTCTTGCCTGTACCAAAGGCCACCCACAGTGCAGTCAATGATAACACCAACTGAGCAAACACAAACACAGCCAAGACAACAACGTCACTGTCCACTGTGCGTATAATAACAGTGTTGTACTGTTTGGCTGCATCTGCAACATGGACCATCATTCGGGTATCTGCTTCCTCGTGTGAGCAGGGGGCAAGACCCTCTTTATCTCTCTCCTGTCTGTAGATAACATCATCTAGCAGTGTGCTTATAATTTGCTTATCTGTTGGCATGGTGATAACTTCTCTGCTTAGAAAGGCAAAAAGCTCC
>WLWD01000051.1_pt1 | contig 39556 bp, 28 predicted proteins | sample 6712731 | NCBI WGS metagenome assembly WLWD01 (sample SAMN12718690, study PRJNA576275) | sponge metagenome | isolation source: marine sponge | host: Mycale hentscheli | place: New Zealand: South Island, Marlborough, Capsize Point | collected 2014-11-01
TTGGACTACAGCACTCACGCTATTTCTAATTGCTGAAACTAATCAGGCAGATGCTGGTGTCTGCATGACTGGTACAGTGTGGCAAGTGAAGAAGAACATCACGCTAATGTAAAATATGAGCCAACACACTTCAATCTCTGCGGTAGAAAGTAAAATTTATTCTGAATGCAAGAAAATCAACTGGTGTCAACAAGAATCCAGACTTGATATCAATTGAGTCATAATATTGACAAGAAATTTCTTAGGAATAAAAAAATACATACAGATAGAGGACTCATTGTTATTACTGAATGCAGTAGTTGAATTAGCCAACAAATTAGAAGTTACAGGTAGGGGCACCCTAAGATTCACCTCCCACGCCTCTCACCCACCCACTCTTCCCCCTCAGAATTTTTGGAAACTAAGTACAATAGCTAAATTTGAATTTAAGGAGTAATAAAATGGGTGTACAGCAGTGTGTCCCCCACCCGTGAAAAATCCTGTAAGTAAGACACCCTGTAATACATACATCCTAATGACATATTATTTCACCAGATAAATAATTATCTAGGGGCTATCCTGAAACTTAAGCAAGTTCTTCTTGCAAAAAATGAGCACATCTTATGTAGAACAATGAAACTATGCCCTGTATGTGCATTCAGGATATTGCACATCTTATGTAGAACAATGAAACTATGCCCTGTATGTGCATTCATGATATTGTTTCAGTTTGTAGGTTTTTGCATAGATAACTAACGGTATTTTCCTGATGGCTTTATTCAAAACATTGATATTATAAAGTGATAGCAACTGATTTACAGTTACATCAGAACACACCTACCTCCCTACACTACAGTCTGGTCTATCTAGCTGATCGTAGCATTAGCAGATGATATATTTTCATCACAGTAGTCTACCACTAGTCTTGACAGCATTCTCTTATAGTAGATGTTTAGCCAACTAAATCATTCTACCAAAATAACCAAAAAACCCGTTGAACCTACTCCCTCCGCCGCCTAATCTTAAAGCCAAAAGACAACATGTCAAAAATCCTTAAAATTAGTTTTGGACAAGATAAAACATCAATTAACTGACAATTTCACGACTGGTCAGGTTCTACCACACTACCATCGTATCGAGCTCAGATATTGAACTGCACACGTCAATTATGTTCACTTTGTAGTCTATGGCCAGGGCAATGTATTTGTAATATTACCTTGTCCTAATAACCAATAAAGAGAGCAAGATAAAATAATTACATAAAAACTTGACTTAAATGCTGTACAATTCTAAGCCAGACTGGTTGATAGCAATGGCTAATGATATTGCTTAAGTCCAGACATTTTTTTTTTTTTTTTTTTAGTAGAAATGATTCTGGAGTATTTGGTGTACCACACACATCAGTATACATTAGCTCACAGGCTTAGGAAATAGCTGTCAATCAACAAGCCATTACCAGAAGTTTTTGTTGCTGCATTGAGACTATAATCAGCCAGTAGAATTGGTTTGAATATGATTGTTAGGGATTCACACTGGGGCTGAATTGTGATAGCTACCACTTTAATAATGAATGCAGCACCTGCTTTCAGTTATGATCTTATATGCCTGCAGAACAAATCCAATTATTGTCTAAGGCTCTGTGCACTGGCAGATAGCACACCGGTGTAAGAACGTGAGAAGGCTTTCATAGCTACAGATATCTCTCTGCACCAATAATAGTTGGTTTATAAACATTTACATTAGCTAGCCGCACAATGCAAAATAAATCCCCACGGACTTAGCCCGCACTTACCGCTGCCCTGCTCTCCAGAGTCCGACAGACTACGCGGGAAAGTAGACATCTCCAGCACCCCAGCGCTTAAAGTACCGTCACGGTATTAGAACATCTGCAGCCCCATTGCTTTCACTCCTTGCAACTTTTAGCACACCAGCCCAGATCAGTAATTGTGATGTTATGAGAAACAGTCAGCTGACAAACGCTAAAGTCACGTGACAAAAGTATTTGTTTTTTTTTTTGTTTTTTTTTTGCGATGGCAAATAGCGCAAAAAAAATGAAAGGGAAAAAAATGCAAATACTGTCATTATTATCATTGTGACACAAAATGAACAATGTTTCAGTCTGATTGCTGCTGCTGAATATGTTCGAGACTGCTCATCACCTTAAGAAGTTGCTGTTTCTCTTTTACGATATTCTTCTCTATGTCGGCCAACTGAGCTTCCAATTTGTGTTCAGACATCTCTACCACTTCTCCTTCTGCAGAGCCTCCCTGTCCAACCCCACAGAGCTCCCGGCCAGGTGAGAGCTGTCCGTGCAAGCAATTGTGTAACAGCTCCATTCTCTCTTTCCTTAAAGAGCTCTTCAAAATTTCCCTTTTGCTCTTTTCAATCTCTTCTTCAATTACTCTGCTTTCTTTCAGTAACAGTTCTCTACTGGCAGTAGAATGAGCTTTACCACTTCTAGAAGAATACTTTTGTTCATATTTTTTTGTTTTTTCCTTGTGCCTGTCTCTCTTGTGCTTGTGTTTATGTTTGTGTTTGTGAGTGTGGTGATGATAGTGATGGTGGTGTTGCTTCTCAGACTCTGAGTCACTTCCAATTATTATGGGACTATGCTGCTTGTATGACTTGGCTGTCTTCTTCTTATGATCATCCTTCAAACTGCTTCCTAATTTACCTTTACCTTTGTCTCTTTTCAAACTTATAGCTGAAGTTTGGGGCTTAGAGTGGCTACTGCTACCATGGCTGCTTCTTGACCGGCTTCTGTCTCTGAAGTTCTCTTTCCTATCACTTCGGGAAGACTGTGTGTTTCCTCTTTCACCATCCACATCTGAAATGTCTCCGAGTCGAACTGGTTCATCCTCCGATTTCCTAAAGCATTTCTGTTTCTTGGAAAGTTTCTCATCTGCCCAGTCACTGCCTACTTCTTTATCGCCTCCATTTGCACAATCAGCTTCAGTGGAGCATTTTGTTCCATTTTCCCCTTTAAATTCCTCTTTAAGTCCATGACATGCCAATCCTCCCACTTCTTTAGAGCTGTGCCCTGATGGTTTTTTCATAGTGTTCTTCCACTTGTCATATCTAGACAGTCTTTCAGCATCTCTAGAATATGCCCCTGCATCATCTTCTGTCACAAACAGCTCAATTTGGTCCACGGAGTCTGCCGGCTCCTCCTCCTCCGCAGGTTGCTTAGAGTCGAGACTTGTGCTGTGTTGGGAAGACGGTGCACCAGTAGTGCTGCTACTACTGCTGCCATGGAAACGTGTCCTTTCACTTGATGTATTGGCTATTGTATCAGTCGATTCGTTCTGGATGGTTCGTAAATTTGTTGGAAAAGATGAATCTCTATATAGCTAAAAAAAAAAATTAAAAAAAAAAAGAATTACATAATTAAATCTACACACACACACACACACACACACACACACACCACACTCTCTCTCCTACAATACCCACTACAGTAGGACTTCAGTTATCTGAACACGTTGGGACTGAGAGGTGTTCGGAAATGTTCAGATAACTGAACAGATGTGGCGCTGGAAACAAGGAGACACGCTGGAAAGAGGGGGGGAAACCGAGAGAAAGAACCCACTCCGCGCCGTCGCTGTTGGTGGGTGGGGGGGTGGGGGGGGTGGATGGGGGGGGGGGTGGGGGGGGGGGGGGGGGGGGGTTCAATAGAATCACGCTTTGTTACGAGAGAGATAGGGAAGGGGAGGGGGGTAAGGAACGGGATGAGTGGGAGAAGTAAGGAGGGAGAGTAGGGCTTGGACGGGTTGAACTAGAGAGGTATGCGGTAGGGAAAAGAGAAAAGAGTGAAGATATGGGAGGGGGGGCGAGACAGATTAGGCAAAAAAGATAGCTCCCGTCGGAAAAGTAAATACCGAGTAGAAAGCGAGTGAGCGATAAAGAACTTAACAATTACATATGGTTGTGAGTTTGTTAGTTAAAAATTTCCCCTTTGATGGCGTTCGTGATTACCTCAACCTCAACGACGTCGGTGACGGCGGTATCTTAGTATGAGAAGCACTACTCACACCCGTCCTTTTGCTGAGTCCATTGGCTTTGCCATAGCCTTTGGTCACAGCGTCACCACCTGTGGCGTATTCAGCAACCCTGTCTCATCGGGATACATCCATGGTGTATCTGAACCTATGGAGGCGCAGACCGATACAGCCAGTTGCTTCAACGCTGACGCATATGAGACGTGGCTACGCATCATGAGGCGGGCTTCAGATATGTCCCATGAGCGTGGTCACGACCCATGTGATTACGGGGTGATGATTATCCGCACGGGAACCATCGTCACCATGGCCATCATACGCCACTCATACAGCATCATCTCTGCGTTGGACAACGCACAGGAGGAGGGCACAGAGAGTACCGTCTATGACCTTCAGGATTTCGACAACCCCATCCGCCTTGAAGAACACAACAGAGTCCCCGGAACACGAGGATGACTTGTTCTCCATGCGTGACCTCATCAAGGAGTTGCGTGACGGATACTGCGCGAGGTATACCCCGGACAGGGTGTACCACAAGCTGAGCGAGACATACAATGCAATAGTTTTTTCCATCAAACAAACCAACAACATGAAGAAGGATATCTTCGAGGGCTACGTCGACAAAGTGACGGGCCACTTCGGTCTGACTCGAGACCAACTATTCACCAAAGACAAATCGCGGCGGCTATCTGACGCACGTCACGTGCTGTACTACCTGTGCCATCAGCGTCCCATGACGAGTTCATACATCAAGCACTACATGGGTGAGAGCGGATACAAAACCGACCTGCCTACCATTGGTCACGGCGTAAAGAAAGTAGAGAGCCACATGAACAACGACCCCGACTACATCACCCTCATCAACAACTTGAAATGAAAATGGATTCAGTTTACAACAACCTTGCGGCCATCGACGTCCGTCCTCTCGTAGAGAAGAAGGGCCGTGCCGACTACCTGTCTTGGGCTCACGCTTGGAACCTACTCAAGAAGCATTACCCTCAGGCACAGCGTAAAATCTACGAGTGTCCAGAGACGGGACTCAACTACTTCACCGACGGCAAGACAGCGTATGTCAAGGTAGGTATTGTGGTCAACGACATGGAGCACATCGATATGCTTCCGGTCATGGACCACCGCAACAAATCCATTGCCATCGATAAGATTGACAGCTTCGAGGTCAACAAGACCATCCAACGCGCCACCGTGAAGGCCATTGCGATGCACGGCCTTGGACTTTCTCTATGGACAGGTGAGGATGCACCATCCCAACCCTCCGAGGCCAAGGAAGAGGCCCCTAAAGAGGTCAAGCGACTCAAGCTTGAGGTTGACGACGACAACTGGGCTAAGGTTCTCAAGTATGTGGTGGCCAACAAGGACAAGGACTTCGACACCTTGGTCAAGCAGTTGCGCACCAAGTACACCGTCAGTGCTGACGTGAAGAAAGCCCTGAAGGAGAACGTATGAGCGACATCATCGAGCAGTTACGTGACGATGCCAAATACTACGGCAAGGTCGGTAGGCAATTCATGTCCAACTCGGACATCAAGGTCTTGCTTGACAACCCTGCCATGTTTGGTGTCCCCACGCCTGACAACCCTGCCTTTGCCAAGGGCCGCCTCTTCCATCAGCTCATCCTTGAGCCGGAGAAGGCTGCCGACACCAACTGTGTAGACACGGCGTCACGCAACAGCAAGGTGTACAAGGAGGCGTGTGCGGAGCGAGGCTTAGAGTTCATGCTCTTATGCAAGGAGATGGTAGACATCCAAGCCTTGGTGGAGAAGATGATGGGCAACCTCGACTTCTTCGACGCCATCCGTGACGAAGGCAACAAGTATGAGGAGCCCATCGTGGGTGACATCATGGGCCGGCAGTTCAAGGCCAAGGCAGACATCCTCTGCACTGACCGCATCATCGACCTAAAGACGACAGGCAACATCGACGACTTCAAGTGGTCGGCACGCAAGTATGGCTACGACAGTCAATGCTACATCTACCAAAGCCTATTCGGCGTACCGCTGGTGTTCTTCGCCATCGACAAGAAGACGGGTATGATGGGTATGTACGAGCCAAGTGAAGACTTCATCCGACGTGGCAAGGATAAAGTTGAACGGGCCCTTGAGGTCCACGACAGGTTCTTCGGAACCGAAGCCACACACAACATCGAAACCTTTTATATACAAGAGACACTATGAGTGATAACAAAGACAGGGTCTACGCACCCGGAATGAATTGGACAGCGCCAAAACCTGAGGCACCGGACTTCATCAAAGCCAAGGTCGGCATCAAAGTATTTGAAGATGACGGCAAGGAAGGTGAGTTCATTAAGATGCTTAAGGAGAACGCCAAGCCCTCGGGATGGACCAACTTCGAGATGAAGGAAAGCCAAGACGGGCGCTACTACTTCGAGCTCGACACATGGGAGCCGAAGCCTAAGGACGAAGAGTCTCCGTTCTAAACGTCATTGGTTTAGACAAAGCGGAAGGGAGGGGGCAACGGCCCCCTCTTTTTTTCCCGTGACGCTGTGTCGTTTTTTTTCTTCCCTATAGAGAGAGATACTTTACTCTATCTTTCTCTTCCTCCTACGTATATGTGAGAGAAAATCGACATTTCCGTCACACGTACTGAGTATCAATAAACTAACCCTAAAATATCGACGTCTAAATCGTCACAGTTATGTCACAAATCGTCACAATCTTCCGGAATATCAGGGAAACGGACACTCCCTTCCATCGTTCGGTCAAGTGTGTGCTTGATAGAATCAAGGATGGTTCGTCCAAAGACTTGGTCTTGCGCATCAGAAAGGAGACCGACAAAGCCAACCGCAACGAGCTGAAGAAGGAGCTACCTGCGGTGTGCTTCTCTGGCCTATTCAACAAGCGTTCCGATGCATCCGTACAGGAGCACAGCGGGTTCATATGTCTCGACTTCGATGGCTACGGAACCAAGAAGGAGATGAAAGACGAGCGGGACCGCCTATCCAAGGACCGCTATGTCTACTCCGTCTTCACCTCGCCGTCAGGCAATGGCCTCAAGGCCCTCGTTCGCATACCCCAAGACACTGATAATCATATCAATTACTTCAATGCGTTAGAAAAACACTTTAACTCCGAGCACTTCGATACCACGTGCAAGAACATCAGCCGCGTATGCTACGAGTCTTACGACCCACTCATCTTCATCAACGAAGGCAGTGAGCTTTGGACAGGTCTCGTTGAGCGAGACTATGTCGAGGTCGAAGTCAAGCGCGATGTACCTACCATCCCTATCACCGATGACAACAAGGTCGTAGACATCCTCGTGAAGTGGTGGACCAAGAAGTACGGCATGGTCGACGGCGAGCGCAACGCCAACGTATACAAGCTGGCCATGGCCTTCAATGATTTTGGTATCAACAAGAGCCTCGCCTCCCATGTCCTGAGGCAGTTCGAGCAGTCCGACTTCAAGTCAGCAGAGATAGACCGCACCCTCGACTCTGCGTACAGCAACACCGCCAACCACGGCACCAAGTACTACGAGGACAGCGACCGCATCAACCACATCAAGGGCCAGCTCAAGCGAGGTGTGTCAAAAAAAGAAGTCCGCTCCCAACTAAAGGGCACAGTTGAGAGCGATGTAGTGGAGGCTGTGCTCGACCGCGTAGAGAAAGAGAACGAGGAGCAGACGTTCTGGTCCAAGTCTGAGAAGGGTGTCATCAAGATTGTCCCTCTCGATTTCAAGACGTTCCTCGAAGACAACGGGTTCTATAAGTATGCCCCGGAGGGCAGTAAGAACTACGTCTTCGTCAAGGTCACCAATAACCTCATCGACCACACGAGCGAGAAGGAGATAAAGGACTTCATCCTTGGCTACCTCCTCGACCTCGAGGACAAGAGCGTATACAACTTCTTCGCCGATGCCGTGCGCTACTTCCGTGAGGAGTTCCTTACCCTACTCAGCACCATCGATGTGTACTTCATGGAGGACACGGCCAAGACCGCGTACCTATACTACCGCAACTGCGCGGTGCGCATCACCCCTGACGGCGTCGATACCATCGACTACATAGACCTCGGTGGGTACGTATGGAAAGACCACATCATAGACAGGACCTTCGACGATAGGGACACTGCCGACTCTGACTTCCGGGCATTCATCGGTAACATCTGCGCCAATGACGACAGCCGCAGGCTGACCATGGAGAGTACCATAGGGTATATGATGCACGGGTACAAGAACTTAAGCTACTGCCCCGCCGTCATCCTCAACGACGAGGTCATCAGTGACAACCCCGAGGGCGGTACGGGCAAGGGCCTGTTCATGAACGCCTTGAGTCAGATGAAGAAGCTCGTAGTCATAGACGGCAAGGCATTTGCTTTCGAGCGTAGCTTCCCGTACCAGCTCGTAAGTGCTGACACTCAGCTACTTTGCTTCGATGATGTGAAGAAGAACTTTGACTTCGAGCGTCTATTCAGCGTAGTCACAGAGGGTTTGACGTTGGAGAAGAAGAACAAAGACGCCATCAAGATTCCCTTCGAGCGGTCCCCGAAGATTGGTATCACCACCAACTACGCCATCAAGGGTGCTGGCAATAGCTTCGCCCGCCGCAAGTGGGAGCTCGAGCTACACCAGTACTACAATAAGACGCGTACCCCGCTGATGGAATTCAAGAAGCACTTCTTCGCCGACTGGGACGACGACGACTGGGCTGCCTTCGATAGGTACATGGTGCAATGCTTGAGTGGATACCTGAATACGGGCCTCGTCGAGAGTCAGTTCATCAACCTTGGCATCAGGCAACTCAGTGCTGAGACGAGCCACGACTTCATCGAGTGGTGCGGCTTCGTCGGTGGCGAGAGCAACAAGACCCTCGAGCCCTACGTCAAGCTATACAAGAAGGATGTGTACATAGACTTCATCCAAGAGTACCCCGACTACGCGCCCAATGCCAAGCAGAGTATCTCGAGGACCAAGTTCTACAAGTGGCTCGTGGCGTACTGCCTATTCGAGTATGGCATAGCCCCCGAGGAGGGAAGAGATAGGGAGGGGCGCTGGCTCCGCATCAGAAACAAGCACGAGGGAGAAGAGCAAAGCGAAATCAAATGGAACTAAGAAACTATCAGAAGAGCATCGTCTCTAAGGCCAAGCAGATTCTTGGCGTAAACAAGTTCGTATACCTCGCCATGGAGGTGCGCACGGGCAAGACCCTGACGGCCCTGTCTATCGCTGAGGAGATGGGCATGGAGAAGGTCCTGTTCCTCACCAAGAAGAAGGCCATGGGTAGCATCAAGGAAGACAGCATGAAGCTATGCCCCTCGTATGAGCTGTTCATCATCAACTACGAGAGCATGCATAAGCTGCCTAACATTAACTGGGACCTCATCATCATCGATGAAGCCCATGCCCTCGGTGCTTTCCCTAAGCCAAGCAAGAGGGCCAAGGCTGTTAGGGATATGGTTCGCGGGAGGCACGTCATCCTTATGTCGGGTACGCCCACTCCGGAGTCGTACAGCCAGATGTACCATCAGGTCTATGGCATCACGGCCAACCCCTTCCGTCGGTACAAAAACTTCTACCGCTTTGGTGACGACTACGTCGACGTCCGTGAGCGCATCATCAACTCCCTTACCAAGAAGTTCTACGACAAGGGACTGCCGTCTATCCTTGAGGCTATGAAGCCGTATATGATTAGCTTCAGCCAAAAGGAGGCGGGCTTTAAGAGCCAGCTCAACGAGCACATCCTTCGCGTACCTATGGAGCCAAGGACGTACGCCATGTGCTCGGAGCTACGTAAGCACCGCGTCATCGATGGCAAGGAGGAGGTGGTCCTCGCCGATACCCCTGTCAAGCTCATGCAAAAGCTACACCAGATGTACTCCGGTACGGTGAAGTTTGAGAGCGGCAAGGCCATGGTCTTCGACCACAGTAAGGCTCAGTTTATCTACGACAAGTTCAAGGAAGAAAAGATTGCCATCTTCTACAAGTTCAAGGCCGAGCTCAAGGCTTTGCAAGATGTGTATGGCGACCAGCTTACTACCGAGCTTGACGATTTCTACGAGGGCGATAAGAGCATAGCCCTACAGATTGTCAGCGGGCGCGAGGGCATCAGCCTACGCCAAGCTACATCGCTCGTGTACTACAACATCGACTTCTCTGCCACCAGCTACTGGCAGTCGCGGGATAGGATGACGACCAAGGAGCGCACCGAGAGTAACATATACTGGGTCTTCTCCGAGCGTGGTATCGAAACAAAAATCTACAAGGCCGTGTCGAGTAAGAAGGACTATACGCTGAGTCACTTTCGTAGCGACATTCTTACCTTGTAGGTAAGATGACGGAGCAGCAGATTCAGACACAGCGCATCAAGCAACTGGAGGAGCAGGGATACTATGTTATCAAGCTTATCAAGACCAATAAGAACGGCATCCCTGACCTCGTAGCTATACCACCGGAGTGCGGCGTCCTCTTCTCTGAGGTCAAGCGCCCCGAGGGTAAGCTGTCTAAGCTGCAAGAGTTTCGTCTTAAAGAGTTAAAGAACCATGGAGTACTCACAGAAGTTTATCGAGGCTGAAGCGTCATACGAACTGGACGAGAACTTTGTCGATGCCATCATGGCTTTGCCATCCATGGACCGCGTGCGCATCATACGCCAAGTCAACTCCTCCTACGAGGCTTTCACCTCCGACGAAGAGAATACGCAGATGGCGGCGGGCCGCCTTGGCGGGGAGATGTTTTACCAAATAGAATACTATAAGGTTGAGGACTATATGATTATCCTCCTCGACTTCTCTGTCATCGACGTCGATGCCTACCTCGACCATATGAATGACAAGACAATTTTAATGCAATGATTATCCCCCACCACCCTGAGCAGGTGCGTCGCCTTGCTGATATCTGCTTCATCATTTTCAACGGCGATGTCTTCGCCCGCAACCGCAAGAGGAGTGTCGTCGACGCCCGCATCTGTTTCACTATGCTCATCAACGAGCAGGGCTTGGGTCCCAGTGAGGTGGGCCGCATCCTCGGTCGCGACCACAGCACTATCATCCACTACCTAAACCGTGGCGAGGCTTTGTTTGAGACGGATAAGAACTTCCGCAAGAACATGGTCATGGCCCGTGAGGATTATTCTGGCAAGGACCCTGTCTATTACTACTCTTCTCCCGAACTTCGCAAGAAGTATATGGAGATACGCTCAGAGTTAGAACACGTTAAGGGGGAGCTACTGGATATCAAAGACCAGATGCGCTATGACAAGCGCCTTCAACCCATCTTAGATGTGGTCCGTATGCGCACCAAGCGTGGCTCTGAGGACGATGCACTAACCAGAATCAAGAGGGTTTACAACGGACTATGAAGTGCCCAGAGTGCCGAAGGAACTTGATGTGGACCGGGGACCACGACTCTGATGAAGAGTGTGGCCCCGGGCTCAAGGTCTCTTGGCAGTGCGTCAACGAGGACTGCGAGGTCCGCGCCGTTGATGTCCATTGGTTAATCTGAATCTGGCCTCTGAGTCTTCGGTATTCCGAGTGCCTCATAGGTGGCATCTTGTACATCCTCCCCGGAGAATAGGTCGTAGACACCAATGAATGGGTCTACGTTTGTACCCAACAATAGCTCCAGTCCCCTCAAGGTAGCTCTTGCGTAGTTGCCTTTCTTAACCTCAGAGTCTATCTGATTGTATGTCCTTGACAATACATCCATAGAGCCGTTTCCAGTCACCCTATATCCGTACAGCTTATTCTTTATCACACTCTCTGCGAGCCCTCCAAAGACAGGAATCATAAAGAACCCATTGAGCGGTGACAGCATGGCATCTTGCACCGCCTTTCTCCTTTCCTCATCATCATCTGACAGGAGGAAGATGGCGCTGTTTGCAACGAGGGTGAACAGAATGTTGGCCGCAAAAACAGAAAGCCAAACGCGACGCACGTCACTCCTCTTCGGCTTGTTTCCGTTCCTCACATCACGCATTATGTTCTGCCACCCTACGATGGCGTTGTTGGTCAAGCCAATGATGGAGCTTCCGAACATGATGTATGTCCTCCACAACACATTTCCTGAGTACTGAGCCGGAACCCTATCTCCCGGACGCCTTGACTGCTGAGTAATGTTGTAGTCATTGAACTGCTGCAACGCAAGGTCGGGGTCCATACCGTTCTTAATATTCCTTCGGTACGTCACGAGGTAGGCCATGATAGCACCCGCGTCACCAATCATAATCGGTGCGGCCTGAGCCTGCTTCAACCCCTTTATAAGGCTTCCTGCCGCGTTCTCTTGTTGCTCAAGGGAACGGAAGGTTGTGACACCAGACTCAAGGGTATAGATGTTTCCTGTCTTAAACTGCTCAAGCCTTCGGGCAAAGGTCTTAGAAACACCAACGGCTTCGTAGACGGGACCCGTAGGGGTATTGCCTGTAAGTACTTTTCCTAAGTCAAGCAGTACAGCCGGCATGATGGACGCATACTCAGCCATGAAAGCCACCCTGTCAATGATAGGGTCTATTACTGGAACCCTGTTCTCGGTATTGTACTGATACTCTTGGAAGGCAGTAATGAATGAGCTTAACTGCTTAGGTATCTGAAAGATTTTGAATCCGAGTACAGCCCTACTGAACTTGCTTAACAAACTATTTAAAAGCTTGAGCTTAACTGCGCTCTTTCTAGCGGAGTTAGGATTGATGGCTTGGTTGACCATCTGTCTATAGAACTCATTCAGATGGAATGCGTTAAGAACAGCGTCTAAGTGCTTGTTCTTGAACATGTAATTGATTTGCTTAGTGCCCTCAGCATAAGCTTTGTATCTCTCCATCTGTTCGATGTGGTCGTTGAGAGACTGAGAGAAGTTTAGGTTGTGCGAAAGGTCGACGTCACTCTTGGTGTCGGTACGTTCCTTTAGGGCGGGGCTAGTTTCGGCATCGAACACACGGTTGAAGTCTGCCGCAGCAATCAGGTCTTGCTGAACCTCCGGCGTTATGGTACGCGTAGGAAAGTACTTTTCAATAGGCGGTAGGTCAACGTCGTTTACCGAGCGGTATACATTGTTGATGCTCTCATAGTAAGAGTTGCTCAGGTAATCGACCATGGCATCAGCAAAAGAGGTGAGGTCGTTGCCAAGAAACTCTTTCACTTCGGCCATCACTTCTGGAGTGAAGCCCATTTTTTCAAGCTTCGCCCGCTGAACTTCGTTTTGATACAGCGCGTAAACCCTTAACAGCTGGTCTTTGTTAAAGATGTTGTCGTACGAGGTAGACTCCTGACTATTTATCCTAAGGGTAATTGTTTGGTTGTCATAGAGTTGGCTAACGATACCTCGGTATCCATTGGTTACACCCTCTACGCTATTGGCAATCTCATCCAAGATGTCCATCTGCTCAAAGCGACCCACCTGATACTGCTCATCCATATTATTGATGGCGTTGTATACATTCTCGTACAGGTATGGGCTCAGCTTGTTCGACATTGTGCCGAGGCTGCGTAGCATATTGGTTAGCTGCTTCCATTTCTGACCTATGCCCTCTGAGGTCCAGAGCATCATGTACCCCTTGACACCTTTGAGTATCTCGGCATACTGACCGCTACGCAACTGCTGATTTATGCGGTTACGCATAGCCGAAATCTGATTCCGGTCCATGGCGCTGCCATCAGGGTTGGTAAGGAACGGGAACTCTTCAGCCAAAGAAGCTGACGCCTCCTCGTTAACAATTTTGTATCTCGCTGCTCGTGCTAGTCGCGTGTTCTTTAGGGCCACACGAGAGAAGCCAGCGGAGATTTTCATGTCCTCGAAGATGGCCTCGACCTCTTCAAGCGGCTTGCTGTTAATGTCGGACAGTAAGTCAAACGCGGAAGCCCTGTCCAAGAGTCGGCGTTCCTTTGATGTCAACGTCTCTCCGTCCCTTTGTCGTTCGATAGCAATCAGTAGGTCCGTGCTATTGCTTAGCTGTTCCCTGATTTGTTCGATGGCATCGAGGTCGTTCTTCTGCACGGCCCGAATGATGGGCAGCATGGCTTCAAAATATGCCAGTCCGTCTGCGTCTAGACTCCGGGTCCTTACCCTTCCGCTCTTGGTCCTGTACTTCGACTTCGACTTGATGACGAACTTCAACATGTCTTTAATGACACCCTTCTTCATCGTCTCACGCGTCTTCTCCACCTCCTTAATAACCTTCTCTGCCTGCTTTAGGATGGTGTCCTCGTTGGTGTTTACGACCGCCGCTATAAGCCTGTTTACTTGAGCTGCTTTGTATCCAGTCTTAGGTAGTGTCTCCCGGATAAGGGCACGCAGTTCGTTCTGCATCCTCTTCAGGTTTTTGGCACCACGCTTTTGTTCTCGGATATCCCTTTTGATGCGCGTGATTCTATCCCGAACCTGCTTGTTAGAGCGGGTGTTCAGTGCCTTGTCGAACGCAACAACCAACCTTTCCCGCACCTCCTTTGGCTGAGCCTTAAACTTCTCGTTCTCAGTCAATAGATTCAGGGCCCTTGCCCTCACCTCTGCCATCGGTGGGGGAGCAAGCTCCGGAGACCGCTTGTGCTTACGCAGTAGTTGCGTGTCGCTCAACGCTTTGTCTTTTGGAAACGACTTCCTCAGCAAGGCGATTCTCTCTGCCCTTGCTTTTTTGGTTAGCCTCTTCGGCTTACGAAGTGTTGGAACTAAGAACGCGTCTAGCTTGGACTGCACCTCATTGTAAATCTCCCGACCCACAGTGATGCCACCTTCTACATTTCCAAACGCCTCCGGGATAATTGCCGCGTAGCTATAGTACTCCGCCATAGCTGTGTTGATGGCGTCAACGTTCTCCTTTCCGAACTTATCGATTAGCAACGCGCGTATGGCGGCATCTCGATAACCCATTGCCCGCCCTTTGATAACGATGTCTATAATGGAATCAGTGGGGTCGACAAGACTTTCTGGCGATATCATGTCGCTACTCAAGCCATCGAAATCACGCTCGGTATACGGGCGGTTATCAGCGTCGTATATCTCCTTAACGCGCTCGTCTAATTCCTGTTCCCTTTGGGCAGCCTCCTCTTGCGCCCTTACTTCCGCCTTCTCCCGCTCCAACTCCTCCGCCTGAATTTCATATGCAGAGTACAGGTCGTAAGGAACGCGCGTGTTTTTTATAGCTACGTATTGACCACCATTCTTTGCCTTGGCTAGGGTCAATCCATTCTGTTCCAGTATAGCCTTGAATGCATTGACGTCTTTTTGAAGGGCGTTGTTAGGTATAAATCCGTTGGTGTTTAGCTCGTAGTATATCGCAGCTCGGTATAGCGCGTCGCTAATTCCTATATATGAGACGCTTGCCATCGCGCTACTCCCCCCACTCGCTCTAATAGGGTCTACCTCTGCACCAATTTTATAGGAAGTAGAACCTTCGTATGCACGCATCAGAGAGTCAAGCGCAGTAGCCGTCTCCCCCTCCAGCCCGAGTAGGTTTCGGATGGCGTCCATTAGAGAGCTCCATACCCTTCCCCCCTTAGGGTCTGGGATGGCCATCAACAGTTTCTGCATCTCAGTATTGGTCAGGCCCCACGCTATAACTTCTTCGGGGTTCATACGGTATGCCCGTCCCCCTGTTTTTATATGGGAGTAGAGCTCCGGATACTTTTGCTTTAGCTGCTCATCAGATAGGTTTTTTACGTACCTCTTTACCAAGCGCGTGATGCGGTCCATCTCTGCCGTGAAGACACCGTTGCCACCCTGATAATCTAGGCTCGTGGCAGCATGCACACCTTCGTGTAGAATGGTGTCGATAAAGTCATTAAAATCCACATGCTTCTTTGGACTTGACACCTCAATGCGAGAAACAGTCACTGTACCGGAACGGCGGTCAGCCTTTTTTCTTCTGAGCCCGGTCCAATTATATAAATATTTACCCCTATTTACTAGTCTTCCATTTGCAGAAATCTTAACGGATTCGTCAACTCTACCCGCCAAGGCTTGAGCCATTAGCCTTTGAAACTGACTCAGGTTTGTGTTCTTTGACAGCGCCTCAAACACCTTCTTTGCGCTCAGCCCAAACTCACTTTGTTGCTGGTCCCTATACTTCTTTCGGAATGCCCAAAGTTCATCGTAGATTTGCTCCATAGTGGAGGCTTGCTCGATAGCTTTGTAAGGGGCTTCGGACAAAGCGATGAACGGGTCCTCCTCTACTGTAGGCTCAGCCGCTACTTCCTCTTGCAACTCCTCCACCCTTAATGCCAATGCCTCATCGACAAGCATGGTGTTGAGGTTATCCATGAACTCCTTGAGCTGCTTCCTACGTTGACGCGAGGGCTTATCGTTCTTTCCCTTCAGCTCATCAACTTCCTTCTTCGCATCCAAGGACAACCTGTTTCTCCTGCTAAGCTCGTTGACCTTCTCATCCGGAGTCATCTCCGCAAGCTTCTGCTTGTACGTCTTTGGCTCCTCCTCAACGGTAGGCTCTTCCTCCGGCTTAACCTCCTCCTCAACGGCTGGCTCTGCCTCCGGGGTGGCCTCCTCAGTGGCAGTGGGCTCCGCTTCTACTGGTCCACCAAATTTTTCAAAGTCACGGTCAGCGTACTCAATCGCCTCTTTAATTGTTCTAAACGTCTCGCCAAAGTTGTTGGCGTCAGTAGTATCTTCTGGGTTATCGGTCTGATAACCAACGTAGTAACCCTCGTCTGTTTTTCTTATTACGAAGTCACCTCCCCTATGACGGATGATATACTCGCCATCGCCGGTTCTTTCTCTTTTTGTAGGCTTCTCAACGGTGGGCTCTTCCTCCGGCTTCACCTCTTCTTCCACCGTGGGTTCAGCCTCGGTGATGTTGTTCATCTCGAGGTCGAACTTAGCCAAGGGTTTACCAAAAGAGAGGTTATCGTCGTAAAGCCCGATGAATTGGCCGTTTGTAAGCCCGGTCCGCTTTTTTTGATACAAGAACCTAGCCAGCGCCTTCGAAAACATAGCGTAGCTTGAGCCACGGTAGACGTAATTTGAATCACTGAAGAAGTACTTTCCGGTAGACCGGTTATATCCAATTACGTACTCGGTGTCCTGATTGCCATCCTTACGGAAATACCCAAGCCGAAGATTCGGCCTCTCCTTCAACAGCTTTGCCAACTGCTTCTTGGTCAGCTCGGGCATGAGCTCCTCTTCGATTGCCTCGGCCACTTCCTCAACGGTGGTCTCCGGCTCAACGGTAGGCTCTTCCTCAACGGTAGGTTCTTCTTCAGCCGCAGGCTCCTCCTCAACGGTAGGCTCCTCCTCAACGGTGGGGCCCTCCTCAACGGTAGGCTCTTCCTCCGGGGTAATTTCCCCCGGGGGAATTTCTTCCTCCGGAGTGACTACATCCTTAGCCTCTAGGATTTCCTCACGTATGCCGGGCACATACGTCCCTTCATCGTTAGTGAAGCCATCAATCTCATCCTTGTTGCTTTCGTAAAGGGCGGTCTCAACCTCGGTAAGGGACTCCTTGTTGTTGAGCTTACGGGCGATGTCACTCAAGAGACGCTCCCGACGAGCATCGATTAACCGCCCTTCTTCTTCCGCTTGGACATCTTGCTCGGTAGCTTCGCTGAAGTCTTGTACTTCCTCTCCCACTTCTGGGCTAGTGCTGGATTCGTCGCGTGGAGGAACCTTCTTTGTGCTTGACTTTTGAACGGCATCTTTTTTTAGTTTTAGAAGTGCAGCAGTTGTAGGGTCGCCAACGACTTTAGCCCTGCGTAATTGAAAGGGAGAACGCTTCTCCAACTCATTGACAAAAGCAGCCCGGGTGTATGACTTCCTTCCGATGGCATATCCAGCCGGCTTATCCCTTTGCGTACGCTCGTTAACCAGACTCAAGTCCGCAATCTGAGATTCAGGAAGCGCATTGTTCTCTGCGATATATGTAATCTCCTCGTTGATTTCTGCAATGCGATTCTTAAATACCTCGCGCACACTGGCACTACGGGTGAGGGATTCCTTAGCTTCAAGGAGCTCCATCAATCGACCTATTTTCTTGGCCTTAAATCCGGGACGGGCATTGGGTTTACGCCCTAGTATCTCATTGGCCTCTCGCCGATACCCTACGTTCTTTCTAATGAAGTTGGCTACATCAGGACTAATCTGTCCCATCGTCTCCATATTGTTCGTCCACTCCAAAATTCTCTTTCCACCGACCTTCTCCTCGGCTAGAACCTTAGGGTCAACAAGCTTCATGGCAAGCTCAAAGTTCCCGTTCTTGAACCTCTCAGTGGCAATGTTCACCGCGTACATAGGCGTAGACTGCCCGATGGCACCAAGGCCCTCGGCAAAAATCTCTCTCATGTCAGACACGGAGCCCGTGTATTTCCCTGACATAACCAAAGCGCCGTACTCACCGGCCATCTCAAGGGTAGGGTCGACAAACAGCCTCTCTGCAACGCCATAAGCAATACGCCTTCCTGCAGTAGATATCGCGGAAGTGGTAAACACCCTTCCTGCCAAAGAGTTGCTGATGTAGCTGGCTAAAGCAATAGGAACACCACGCTCAACTCCACGAACTGTACCCTCACGCCACACCTCATCGTCATTGAACGCAAGCAAAGCTTGCTGTGGGTCGGTCCAATCATACCCCTTCTCGTTACCGACGTCAATGATAGAGTTGCCCATCTCCAAGGCCACCTCAGAAAGAGGCATGCCATATAGGAAGGCGGCTTCTGCGGCACCAGTTAGAGCGCCTACAGCAGCACCGCCAGCAACCCCATACGGCCCTGCTGCCATCCCGGAAAGACCACCTTTTACCGCTCCGGCAGCAGCGAAGTAGGGAACTATCTCCGAGGCCAAGGGCAGTAGCTGCCCCATAGACTCAGCCATAATAGCAACGGTATATTCCCCGACGTTTCCGGCAAGTGAAGACCAGTACTGATTGTTAGTAGCAGTCTCGTTTACCCTCGTCTTCTTACGGGTTAACCTATCGTCATCCTCATCGAGTAGTCTCGATACAGCCTGAGATACATACTTCTCCTCCTCCTCCTCATACATACCCATATTGGTCTTGAGAAGAAGCGCCATGGCATTACCACGGTCCATGGCCTTGTCCCACTCCAAACCCCAACTACCCAAGAAGTCTACATAGTCATCGGTAACTTGCTTGTTGTGCTTCTTGCTGTAGTACAACTGCGCCTTCTCATAGGACCTAGCGGCAAGCATACGGTCGTTGATATCGCCGTTGAACTTTCCTATCAAATAGTTGATGTCGTCAAACTCCTCTTGGCTTTTAGGTACGTAGTTGAGTAGGTCTCCAACCCTCACCCCGTAATTCCTCAAGGACTCAACCTGAAGTTTGTCCTGAGATATACGTGCGGCTTGGTTTATTTCAGACGCCTTTTCTGACAGGGCCTTCTGTTTCTTGCCCAACAAAACGTCAAAGTCCTCACGAAGCCTAACGGCATCCTCTGCGTTAATCGTTTCATACAAGTAATCGGCACGAGCCTCTGTCTCATTCCGAATCTGAGCTATGTCCCCTCGAACAATATTGCCATCGACGAAGAACTTCTGATACTCAAGAGGGATTTCGCCCTCGTATTTATCTCCAGCAGACAGTTGCTCTATAAAAGAATACTCGTCACTGGCTTCATCCATTCGCCGAACAGCGTCTTGCTCTGTGTAGTAGTCCCTCCCGCGCTCGCTGTATAACCTCTCACCCTCAAGGTCTATGGTCTCGGTTTCTTTCCATGACCCAGCAGCAAAAGCCTTGGCCTCCTCCTCAGTATCAAAAGTGAAAACCTCTTGACGACGGTAGGCTTCATCCAAAGCCTTATCGCTAGACATCTCAGACCACATGTCCCTCCTTCGGGAAATGGAGTTGGGGCGGTTAGGAAATAGCGTAGGGTATGCCACGAACTTCCCGTCTACCTCAGCGTACTCCATGAGGTGAGAAGAAACAGAGCCGTCTGAATTCTGTCTAGATACAGGCCGCATCTCTTGAGCCCGCAAAGCCTTCTCTACATTGCCCCTAGTGTCGTCTTCAATGGTGATGTTAGATGGGGCTCGGTTTTCATTTAAGAATTCCTGTAGCGCAACCTTGTCTTGAGGCGGGATAAGACCACTGCGTACACGTAGCGTAAAGCTCCTTGGCTCAGGGAAGTAATCACTGATTACCGTAATGTCACCTGCCCCGTTAGACACGCTGCCTTCAAATCTGAACCCGTCCTTTCCGTATGCGGTACGGAGGTCTTCAATTAGTTCATCTCGGTATTGAGGGTAACCGTTGGCGTCCTCAATCAGGATGTTGCCTATATCTTGGGCCGGCTCTAAATCAACTTGAGCCTCCTGCAAACGCTGAAGCTCTTCCTCCCTCTCTTTTGCCTCTGCACCGACAAGCTCTTCTGTAAGAGCCGCCTGTCTAGCAACCTCCTCAGGGCGTCCTCCGTATGGGTCGTCGGGCCTGAACGGATTGCGCTCAGCGGTTATCGTTTCAGCCGCTAGGTTGAGCGCGTCTAAAGCCTCAGGAGAGAGCTCTTCATTCTCGGATAATACCGATAAAGTATCTCCCCCAGCAGAAGCCGTAGCGACCGCGTCTTTTTTTTTTACTGAACTGATAAAGTCTTCGAGACTAACGCTGTTAGCAAACGACCTGTCGAGCTTTGTCAGGTACTCATAAATCTGAGACGAGTACCTGTCGTCTTGAATGTCCTTTAGGAACTGGTCTTGACTAACCTTCTGACCAAACCCCGGTTCTTTTTTTACTAGGTGACTGTAAATTTCAGAGCCGTAGTATCCGGGAGACTTTGTTCCTTCAAGCATGTAGTAAATATATCAATGAATTAGGGGGTGGGCACGCTATCTGTTTCTAGTACCGGAAGGTCGGAAGCAACCGGCACTGAACCCAGTGGCCTCTCCGTTCTACTGGGAACTCTCCTAGGTTCTGTTGGGGCAAACGCACCCGGAGCATCATTATTCATTTTGTTTAAGTCCTCATTTCCGTAGCTCTCCCAGAAAATCTTAAGCTGCTTTTCAGTGAGCCTTGTTCTCTCAGCGGCATTACTAAGAACCAACTCAGTAAGGTCGCGAAGAATTTGTTTTGAGTTAGATACGTTGGTTGGTATGTATACTTCAAATTCCATCGCTTCAGGCACGAAGAAGCTAATCACGTCGGTTGGAGAGTACTCCACAAGCTTGTTTTCCACTTCCTCCCTGTCAATAACGGTGATGCCGTCTGTGACAAGCTCGCCTGAACTAGCCGCGTCAATGATTTCTCTTACCAACCTGACGTTATCAGAACCTCCGACTGAACCGGACATGTTCACAGCTTTGTTATCAAAGTAAGCACCGCCTTGAGTTTCCGTAACCTTGGGGTTACCATCCTTGTCGTCTACAGTAATGGATAGAACTGATTTGTTCAATGTCTGAACTGGAGATGTCGCACCACCGCCGGAAACCTCGGGGTCCATCACCGCCTCTCCCTGCTGTACCACAACGGGGTTACCCTTTTCATCCACCTCTATTGTTATAAAGCCCCGGTCCCTAAGGATTTGGTCCGAGCGGTCAGTGCTTACGCCATGTACACCCCTTCCTGATGCAGCCCAATTTCTCATAGAGATAGCACGGTCGTTTTCAGTGTCTCCAAGCCGAGCCTTTGGGATAATCACCTGTGACTTACCCTCTGTTTTAGCCTTCTCATCAGTATACGTAATGACTACACTGTCTCCACTGGCTTCGATATTCCTAATGCCACGTTCCTGTGCAGTAGGGTCTCCAGCAATGGCGTTCTCCAATGCATCAATTCGCTCTTCGTCGGTGATATAAAGAAGCTGCATCCAATCCCCCATCAGGCTAGACTCCTCTGCCAAAGCCTGTTGCATCTTCATAACCTCCGCGCTCGGTGCCTTTCCGGCAGTGGGAAGGTCTTGTGCAGTTTCGGTTACTTTCAATCCCGTACGAATGCGGTTGCGCACCAAATCAAAAGCCTTCTCCTTTTGAGCCTTACGGTTGGCGATAAGCTTGGCCTTCTGTTCGGGGGTAGCACCAATTTGGTCTAGGTACTTCTCGAAGTCTGCATCGGTAACGTCGTCCTCAACTGCACCAATAAACCTGTCCTTGTTCCTTGGGCTAGGCATCATAACCACTAGCTTCTCGTCGTCCACTGCCGCTTGGATATCGTCCGGGGAGTCAAGGTGATGGCTCTCGTAACTGAGGTTAGAGTAGTCAACAAGGGTAGAGGTAGCGGCGTTGTCAGAGGTGTCTAGGATACCACCTACAATCTCGTCCTCAGCCTTTTCGTATTCGGTCAACTCCCCGATGGGATTCCCGTCTGCATCGCGAGGCGTAAGCAGGCCAGTCCTAGTCTCAACCCTTCCGTCACGGACTACCTGAGTAACTTCACCAAGCTGGTCCACCGCCTGAGCAGACAACGCAGCTACGTCGAGCCTATCATAGGTGGCCATAACAGCCGTTCCAAGCTGACTGACACTAGCAAACCGCTGCCCGTCCTCACCTACCAATCCGATGCTGCCCGTGGGCGCATCGATGACGGGGGTGAACCTGCTGAAGTTTCCGAAGTCTTCTACGCGGGCCAGCTCAGATACCTCTACGCCAGAGGCGGCGACATACCCATTCTCATTGGCCTTCATGCGCTCGACGTGCTTCTCGTAGTTGGCCGCATACTTCTCGGCCTGACCGAGGTACCCCTCAGTATTGGTCTTGAAGTTATTGGTGGCGGCGATATACTCGCGGTAGCTCATCTCTCCACTACGCCACAGCTTGTTCATCATGAGCGAGTACTCCTGCGCATCGGAAGCAAACTCAGACACACGCTGGTTGGCGTTAACGTCGGAGCCCATAGGGGCCTCGGACAGGGTGGTGGTAACCTCGCCTTGTAGCTCTACGGCAGCATCGAGCTTCTCGTTGCGCAGTCGGGTCTGCTCCTTGAGCATGTCGACCATGCCCTTGCTAATCTCATTCCAGTCTACACGAGACTCTGCTGACCGTTCGGCGTACTTAAAATAACTCATCGTGTTGCTCCTTCCTTGCGAGTGACAATCTTACTTACTTCCTCAAGCTGTTTGTCTGTTAGGTCAGGTTGGTTCACCCTCCTGATACCAATTACGTCAGATGATTTGTATATCGTGACGTTGACTTCGTCATTTTGGTTACCACCAAGAACCTTCATATTCCCGTCCTTGTCATACCCAGCAAAGAAACCTACGTGACGAGTGTCTGCCCCGCTCTTCGGTCGGTTGATGATGACCACGTCGCCCATCTTAGCGTCCTTTACAGAGCCCTTGACTTTCGGGAACCCATACTTTTCTGGCTTACCCTTCAGGTCGCCATGAAGATTAGACCGCTTGATACTTTCGTTGGTGTAGATGTTCTCACCAAACTTCGCTGACATGTACATATCAGCCCTTGCTTTCTGATACCTGCCGCCGTCGATGCCAGTAAGGTTCGAATCGGAGAGGACCTTGTTTACAAAGCCGGCACACCAAGCTTGCTCTTTTTTGATGTATTCCTTCTGACCAGCTTCGGTCTGTCCTACACCAGCCCACACCTCGGTCAAAAGCTTCTCGCCCTCCGGAGTAATCGCCGGAGTCTTAATGTACACGGAGTCTTTCTTAGCTGGGTCGTATTCCCTATAGTTCGGTTCCCTCACGTTAAGCCATTGCATAGCAATCGGAAGCGGGTTGCTGGATGTAACGTTATCGGTAGCGCCCCTCACCACCTCGGCGGCAGCAGGGCCGACCTCCTCCGCTTTCTCTACAGCTTCGGTATTGACCTTCTCAATCTCTTGTGCCGTGGGGTTTGGAGTAGCAATCTCCTCCTGACCCTCTGTACGCAATCTCTCAAGCAACTCGCGAGCCGTCTCTGTTTCGCCCACCGACTGTACCCCTGCGCGGGACTCTGCATTATAGGTGGCCGTAAACTTACCGTCTTCGCCTTCAGTAACCTTGATACTATCCTTGGCTTTTGTTAGCTCAGCACCCGTTAGACCGCTCGTGGTCTCGATGTTGGCCTCCATCCGACGGCGTGCGATTTCTTTATCACTAGAAGTAACACTATTCCTAGCCTCTACAGGTCGCCTCTCAGGAGCAGGGGCCACAGGACCACCAACGCCAGCGGGTGCTACGGATGCCCTTGCCTCCTCCCGAGTAGCATTAACGGGTGAAGGCGGGGTAAAACCCGCACTGCCAAATGGGTCGAACGGGTCGAGTGGACCTCCGTCTGTTAGCCCTCCGCCCTGACGGGGTACCGTTCCAAACTTCAGTATATCAGGGTTGCGTCGGAAAGCTCTCTGGATATCACGGGCCTCTTGCTGACCAAGACGACGCTGCCCCATCAACTGCCTATCCAAATCTCTTTGACTAGGGAATATTGGCTGTCCCTCAAGTCGATTCAATGCCCTCTGGTTCTGTGCCTCTGCCCTTTGAATGTCGTTTGCGGCGCGACGGTCTTGCCTTTCAAACTGTCGCCTTGCTTGTCGGCCTTGTCTTACTTGGGCATCAGCCTCCAGTCCAGTAGGAACGGTGCCACCAAACGCGGCATAAGCATCGGGGTCAATCTCAGGATTAAGTACAGACCCATCAGCCAACTCGTACCCTCTGTTTTGACCTAGGTCTCCAGAACGGATAGTGGCTGCGGTCTCCTCAAGACCACTGGGTTTGTATTTACGGCCCTGACCAAAGTTTCCAGCAGCATATTCTGAACTAATTCCCTCGGCGATACTACCCAGTGTACCTACGCCCTGAGTGAAGTACGCGGCCCGGTCTTCCTCCGCATCGCGGATAGCCAACTGAGCACCCTCCGCCTCCTGCAAAGCTATGCCAGCGAGTTGCTGGTCGATGCGGGCATTGTCCTCGGCTACGGCTTTCGCAATTTCATCTACCCTCTGCCCCATGGACGCTCGTACCTGCTCTTGCTGTTGGTTCTGAGCCATCTGCACGCGGCCCGCTGTAGCCGCTGCACCACGGGTCTGGCCCTCTACGCCAGCCTGCATGCCCGTAGCCCCTTGAGTAAGTAGCGCGTCACGCATAAGCTCGTACGGCTCCTTGGAGATGGACAGCTCCTCCATGCGGTTGATGTCAATTCTTTTCCTAGCCTCTTCCACCGACTTACGCGCCGCTTCTTCCGCCGCCTGACCACGCTTACGCGCCTTGTTGGCATTACTGAAAGACTTGGCACCACCGTAGAGGGTCGTGCCCGCAGCGATACCCGCACTGGCAACAGCGAGACCGCCACCCGCAGCGGCAACTCCACTTCCGATAGCTGTAGCTAGAATTACTCCTGACATAATTTCTTTTGGATTACAGACTCCGGTAACTCCCGGAAGTCCATGGTATAAACTTCTTTCTCCGCCTCCTCTACCGTCTCCGCATCGGTGCGATATACGCACGCCCACCGCGTGTCCTCATGGATGACGGCAACACGCTGCGTACCCGCCTCAGTGTGTACCACCATAGGCGCCTTGACGCGCTTGACCTCGCCGCTATCCATAAGCAAAGACATCTCACCCTCCATAAAGAAAGACGGGTGGTTCTGCTTGTGGATGAAGCTGACTACGAGCTGCCCCGCTGGCATAAATACCTCGCGCGTATACAATCCGTTCTCAAGCTTGTGGGTGACAGGCATCAAGTCCTGCATCTCCTCCGTATGGTGAGATACCGTATTGTCTAAAGGGGCAAGCTGGTTCCGCAAATCCTCAATGGATTCCCAGAGCAAGCCGCGCTCCTTATGTACATGATACAGAATCTCTTCCATCAACTATAAAAGTAAGGCTTAGCCGGGATACGACTTCATGACCTCACTCTTGGCCACAAACATCTCCACAGCCTCGGTATCGGTGTTGGTTAGCTCAAAGACTCCGTAGTGACCCAGCAGGCCATTGGACTCCGCCTGTTGGTTCTTGATGCCCAGCCATAGCGGGTCGTTGATGCCGGGCGCTGCCCCGCTTCCATCGTGAGTAATGCGGTTGATTCCGTTGGGGATATCGACCTCAATGCTATTCACAAAGCCAGCGAAAACAATCGCGTTATAGTCTGGCGGAAGGGCATAGTAGAATGCGTCACCGCTGCCTGCTACAAGGGGGTCACCCGCACTGAGGATACTTCCGATGTCTAGGGTTAGAGGGAAGTTGACTACGTTGCCTGCTACCGTTTGGCTTATACCAATGCCATTGAGTGAGCGCAAGGCGTAGTCGTCGGGCTGGGCAGGGTCGTTGTTTACCGTACGCACGAAAGCAAACCAGTCGCCCTCCTTCTTCTCAAAGAAACCTACGTCCATAAACCTCCCGTCCTGCTGGTCGGAGATAAACGTAGCGGCCCAAGGGCGGTTGCCCTCGATGGCCATGGTCTTAAAAACCTTATTGACGATAGGCTCGTCGTTGAAGACGCTTTGGATGGTGCTGGGATACGCCGCAGGGTTGCCCTCCCCGTCTACAGGGAGGCCGTAGAAGTTGTTGCGTACCTCGTTGGTATTGTGGCGGAAGAGGTTGCCCCCACTGAACGTATACAGGTACTGGTTCATACCCTGTATCCACTCAGGTTCAAACGAGTAGAACGAAGGCCAACCCTCGGCAGGCGGGCTATATGTCAGCGTGTAGTTAGGCATTAGATAGGGTCGTCAGGTAGCCAGCCAAGAGCCTTGGCCTCGACTTCCGTAAGTTGCTCCGAGGTGGAGGGGATGAGTTGCCCAAAGGGAACGCTACCGCCTCTGTTCGCGTCGATGTACAATACGAGCCCATCCTTCTCTGCCTGCGGTACTTCCGGCAGGAGGGCGAGCATATTGGTCAAGTCCACTTCCGGGGAGATTCTCACCTCTTCCGTGGTGTCTCCTACGATAGCCACCTGTCCCGTGGTGGGGTGGGTGATGCGCGGATAATAGTATTTGGTGATGTCCTGCGGTGACTGAAGCGAGAGCGGGCGACGTAGGCGCCATGTCTCTGCGTCGAGGGCTTCGGCGCGTTCTGCTGAGTCCATGCCCTCAATGGGCTGAACGGGTAGGTATACGGTGCTCATGGGATGCTGAAGTATGTGTCGATGTTGGTCTCGATGCCGGTGCGTTTGTCTTTTTTGGTCAGCACGAGTGGAAGGAGCGGGGGAGAGGGTTGTGAAGTAAGAGAGATTCTAGGGGAGGGGAGAGGAGGGGGCAGGGTAAGGAGGTTGGAAAGAGAGAGGAGAGGGCTTGTCATGATGAGGGGGGAGAATGCGAGGGAGGAGCGAGGGAGCTAAAAGAGGAAGGCAGTAGAAAAAGATGGGAATAAACGGAAGAGGGCCGGGATTGAATGAAAGGAAAGTGACGACAACGTGTGGAGTAACGGCCGACGCGCCCCCCGCATTACCCCGCCTGGACTTTTCCTCGTTTGTCCTTGGTCCCGGGCTTCCTTTTCCCTCCTGTTCTGGCCTGTGGTAAAATTACCTAGCACCTGTTGATTTGCCTGAAGTGTTGCATTTATAAGAGGCTGAGTAGTGCCTGCTTCAGTTCCATTTAAAAATGAACGCGCTGCGCCTGAAGTAGAGCCAGCGATAAACGTGCGAAGACGTTGGCTGGTATCCATATTTCCGTGGCTTATGAATGTTATTCCTCCATACCACATCGTGTCGGCTCCGTTGGCCATATAGTGCCAGTATCTTTCGTTTGTGCCGTTGTTTAAAACGAACTGCATCGCGTTGGCCACTTGTAATATCTTGACTGACAAAACAGTTGAACGCTCAATGAGTAAAGTTGAAAGCCTGAAAAGTGAGCGGGAATTCTCGCTTGACCGTCAAAAATTTAAAACGCCGGCTTCCCGTTCTCAGTAATCAAGTCGGTGTCTGCCGTCCCTTCGTGGATTTGTGGCTGGCTGGCTTGTCCGTTCTGCTCCGCGTCGTTACCGTTTCCGCTTTGGTCCGTCCAAGTATCCACAAAACACGAAGCCGTCACCGTCAAGGAATCGGGGTTGGTGTACGTCGTGCCGTTCACTGTCCCTACGTTGATGAACTGCCCCAACGTGGTCGCCGTTACACCCGCGCTTGCGTTGCTGATAGCTGAGTCCAACGAGAGGATGTTGTTCGAGTCGTACGCTACGTCTGCCTCGTCGTCGTCTCCCGTGCCTCCTCCCGTATCCCTACGCACCCGCATTAATACAGTCGCAGAGGTGGCAAGCCTACGCACGGAATACGCCGCCGCCGCGCCCGTGTAGGTGTCCAAAAGGAACTCCGCAGGAGGGGGAGGGGTTGACCCGTCAGTGTAGTCCCAAACGAGATACAGGTACTGCCCTGTGCCCGGCATAAGGAAGTCGCCGGTATACTCTGGCTGAGCGCCAGCAGGGGTAATCTCAGAGAGGTCGCCGTCCGCAAGCAAGGCCACGATATCAGCTTCCCTATACAGAGTGTCGCTACGCAGATACCTAAACCTATCCGAAGCCCGAAGCGTATAGTTGTCGGGAGTGATGCGGTTGTAAATCATCGTCACCGTACTCCCGTCGGTGGGGCCGAGGTTGCTGCCCTGAGCTATGGTAAAATCCTGCCAGTTTGAAACCACTGGTCCCACAGCCGCGTATTCAAAGGTGACAGCAGTGCTACTCAAAGGAGAGATGAACGTGCCGTCCGCCCAAAAGAACTCGCTATGGATAGACTGCCTCGCCTCATCAGGGCGGTTGACAGTAACCAACCGGAGATTGAGGTCAATAACATTAGGGCACTTGACCTGAACCTGCAAAACGAAACGGTCGGACCCCGTGTAATCGAGGTCAACCTTTACCGTGTTGTCCGTAATAGAATCCTTATTCACGTCAGGAACAGAAGGCTGAGATGCATTGCTGATAGGCCCCGTAACTACCGGTGTCGTTGTAATCTCGTTAGGGTAGGTAGTGGAAATGGTAGCCGAGTCACCGTCGGCAGCCTCAATAATGTTATAACTGATGGCCACGGGCCCTACCTCGTTACCAAGGTTGACGCAGAACGACTGCTGTGCCGCCGTAAGTAGGAACGTCTGGATGGTATTGCACTCGATACAATCCTCCTGACCGGGTAGGAACGTGTCGTTACTTGCCAACACATACTCGTTCATATACGGGTCGTAGCCGCCGAGCTTCTGCGTATTGAAGCTCTCGATAAACTCATCGCGAAACCAGCTCCGCATACCGTTCTCACTGATGACCTCGAGCTGCTCCTTCTGCCCATCGCCATAGAGGTGGATGACAGAGCCACGCTTGGCATCGGTAAAGAACTTATGGGGTCCCCACTCCGCAAAGCTCTCGGGGTTGTTGCTGATACCGAAGTCTTCCACTCGGGCCACCTGTTGGCCCAACACCTCAGGAATGGACGTAACCAAGCTCTCGCCAGTAGAGTCGGTAAGCAAGTTCTTCTCCGCCAAGACGTAGCTAATCTTGTCCTCTTGCAACGTGAGGATATCGGTACGCCTGCCGAAAAGCTTCTCTACAGGGCCATAGCTGTCCTCTAGCGGCTTGAAGTTGAGCAGCCCAAGGTTGAACTCATTGAGCTTGTTGATGTTGGTCTCATCGTTGATTACGCCACTGTATGTCAGGTCGGCGAAGCGACGCACCGCAGAGAACCTTTCGTCACTGGTGGTGGTCACTCGATTGCCCAAAGTGATAGGCTTTCCTTTTACGGAGTCACGAATCTTGTAGCTCTCGACACCATTACCAAAGCTGATGCAGTTGAAGAACGCCGTGTCGATGATGGCCGGTTGAGTCCCCGTCTGGCTTTGTACATTGCCGTAGTACCGACCATTCTGCTGGTCAATAAGAAACGACTGGCTCGACTCATACCACAGGTCGGGCAAAGCGGGAGAAGGCTCCGTCTCAAAAACCACAACGTCAGTAGCCCGTGTAATAGCAAGGCTTGCCTTAACCCTAGACCTACGGTTGGGGCTACTACCGCCAGTTACACCGCCGCACTTCTCAGAACCATAGATGATAAGCCACGGGCCTCCGGCACCGCCTTGGTCGGTCCACAGCATGTTGGCTTCAGAAGCAGGGCTGACACCAAAAGTGTCTGTATCTGTTCCGGTGTACTCAGGCAAGACAGTCATGTCCGGAGGATTTCCGTTGGGGTCTCCCGTAAAACCTTCCGCCGCCTCGATGGTGGCAATCACGTCGTTTGGAATTGCCGACGGTCCGGTAGCGCCATAGAACCAGTCGATAATGGAGACGTAATCGTCCTCCACCTCCCACGTATGGTCGAAGTCAAGGGTGCGCTTGTCGCACGAACCCGTTCCGTCGCCACGGCCCTGACGGGTAAGGCTGAACGTAAGGCGGATGCGGCTGCCTGCGGGAACTTCGTTGAGAACTGAAGAGGTCTTGTCGTTGAACTTGTATACGAGTACCGGATAGTCTCCGCTGTTTCCTGCTCCTGCCTCTGTTCTTTGGTCGGCACCCCCATTGGTGCCTGCCGATTGCTCTCCGGGGGCGGTGTTTGACAAGTTAGGAGAAGTGTACGAGAAGTCCGGGTTCATCTTCATGTACGTACCCGCAATAGCTGGTACAAGCGGAGTAACCGTGTCGTCTAGCTCCCCCACACCGTACGCCTTCTTCTCTAGAACTTCAGCGTAGGTACATGACGTGACCGCACCAGACGTATCGCTTTTCACCACATACCTATCCCCCTTCTCGACCTTGGCAGCGTTCTCCCCTTCGAGTAGGAAGTAGACGTTATCACTATCGTCTGGATACACGAAGTTCTGGTTCGTGTAGATGGTCTCGTACGTCTCGCTGTCGGGCTTGATGACAAACTTGTATCTGCGGGCCCAAGCAGGGGCGGACATGATAGACGGAATCGTTACCCGAATCTGATTCTGAAAAATGGAATCGCCGCACTCAAGCTCCACCTTGTTATTCGGTGCCACAAGGGCAGTGCTAGACCTACCGAACTCGTCCATATAGACGATACCAATCTCATACACGCGGTTGCTGTGGAGACTATGGGCTGAGAACGTAGGTTGTACATCGTCGGCCTCGGCATCCAAAGGTGTCTGAACCAATGACACATTGTATCCAAGCTTATTGGTCTGGCCGTTAGAGTTTAGCATATCATACCCCTCGAGGTAGTTGCCATAGACAATCCTATTGCCCATCAGGGTCTGGGCTTTAGCCAGCCTAGGGACGTTGTCGTACAGCCGCAGTATCTCACTCTCAGGGAGGATGGTGAAGATTTTCTGCTTGCTAAACTGGATGGTGTAGTCGGATTGGTCAGTCAAAGCCGCATCAGCTTTGTCCACCTTCTCAATGACGCGGATGATATTGTCATCCATCTCCTTAAAGAGGATGTCGATTCCCTTGACCAAAGAGCTACCTGTACGTACCGTAACGTCGCACACCTGAACGGAGTTGACCATACCCTCGTTGAGGTACGACTCCGTGGTAAAGGCAAAGGGCTTGCTCTCAAAAATAGGCTCGCTAAACAAAGACGTAGCCGAGTACTCGTTATTGGCATACTCCCAACGGTAGCCAAAGCACAAGACCCTTTCCTCCATATAGTCCTCCCGGGAAACTACATCTACGGCAGCAACCGTAGGCGGCTCTAGTGGAGGTCGCTTGATAACTAGGATGTCGTCACCAAGTACGCCGCTGTCCACATTCAACACAGAAGGCAGCGGATACGAAACAGTAACATTGATGCGACGAGGTGGGTTGAAGTCGTCGGTAAAGAACAGCAGGTCGTCAACCAAGTCGATACCAGTAATCAGATACTGCGGGTCGAAGTTGAGAGTCGTAGTAGAAGCCGTCGAGGGGTTGTCGATACTCACCACATGGTACGTCAGCAGGTCGCTGCGCATATTGTATGAGACGATGAGGTCGAGCTTCCCCGTGGCCCCTTCAGTAAAGGATGGGTCGTGGACGAACCAGTACATGGTCTCGTTGGCTCCGTCGCTATACGCCCCTAGGCATGTGGCGTTGGCGCTCAAGGCCGTGCCCGTAGCTGGGTATACCAGCGTGGTGAGCTGGGTATTGCCCTTGGTATTTTCTACCGCACCAATCTCGGAATCCTCGGTGGAACCCATGCGGATATTCTGAGCATCGATATACTCTCCTTGGGGGACAAGGCGCTCGTCGACGCTCTTGTTCATACGGCCCTTGATGAAGTTCCTTACCAGATTTGCCATTACTTAATCCACTTGTCGCGGCCACGCATATTCATAAGCAAGCGACCCGGATGGATATTGCTGACGCGGAGCTTAGCGTTGCGCAGGAGCGCGTTCTTCTTTTTCCTCGCCCGACCCACGATATACTCTTGTACACCCAGCTTGGCGTCGAGGATAGCGTATTGGACGTAAGCGTAGACGTACTCCTCAAACATCTTGTTCACGCTAATATCAGCGTTGTTGCCACCCTCCATGCCGTCGCTGACGTACTCAAGGATGCATAGCTCGTCAGCCATCTGACTGCTGAAGTTGATGACGCCACCCTTTTTATTGATGCTGAACGTAGGGTTGGCATTGGCCGTCTCGGTATTCAGTCCGTAGCGGGCCCCGATGTTGTAATCGAAATACCACATGCCGTCGCAGCAGTAGCCAAGCTGACCGTCAAACTGGCTGTTGCCGTTGAGGTAGATGCTAGGCTTGGTGCCCGCGATGCGGTCGAAGTCGATGGTAGAATCCTGAGGGCGTAGCGTAGCTCCCGTCTCATCGAATAAGATGCGGCAGTTGTTGTCCTGCAAATACGCAGAGCTCCAGTTGGTTTGGATATTCTCCGTCAAGGGGCGCAAGACGCCGTCCTTATACAGGCTGATACGAACCCAGTTGACGTAGTCGGGAGGGAGGACGAAGCGCAAGCGGTCGCAGACGTTGAGCTCGAGAATCTTAATCTCCTTCAGGGAGTCGTAGTTGAGCTCTTGGATAGCTCGCTTGGCGTGGAACAAGACCTTATACCGCTCCTCGTTATTAACCAAGGAGTGGTTGCCGTTGTACATCAACAGGAAGTTGTTGACGATATCCTCTAGAGAAACGTACTGGTAGCTACCCCAATTGGCATCCTCGGGTGCGTTGCCCCCGTTCTCGTAATACTGGTAGTCTGTGATGTATGCCATTACTGCTCTTTCTCTTCTGCGTTGGCGTACTGATAGACGTCGCCTTCGCGGATACTCATGCCCGCCATCTGCAAGATGCGATAAACCAAACGGGTCTCGTCATCGATGGGAAGCTCAAAGTCTTGGTAGTCGGTAGAACACTGATGAATACAGGACTCTTCCGGTTAACCCAACAGTACATCGGGGATGAAAAAAAAAGGGAGCGCAAAAAGGCAAAACTACTAAATAAATCACACACAGTGGTGTCACCTTCGTGGGCACATGCGGGACAGAGTAAAGGGGGAGAGACTATACTTGCTGGATTTGATTCTGGTCTACACAATCCCGTTTACAAACTCAGACATTTTTTCATTAACTGATATGAGTGTTCATGCCATTACTTCTTATATTTAGTCAATAATCTGATTTTTTCTCTCTATTACATATCAGTAATTAGCTAAATGAATGTAATGTAGTGGTGAACCTAGGAGTGTTAGTTAATCCTCATGAAACCATTCATTATAAGTAAAACAAGTGGCATCACGGGGCTGCAGAACAAAATTGACATTGAATTTAGTATCGTAAACATAATGTCATTCAACCAGCAAAGTAGTTTGGCATACAAGGAACACATGACAATGAGAGAAATTTTAGGGTCAATATACATTAGCAAACAGAACATCTTTAATTTAGATGCAAGTTTTAATTTACATATTAGACCATTCTTTGAATGCAGTACAACTTACCGCTTTGGTTTACAAAATATTTGTCAAAAGATTACGGAATAGACACAATTTGGAACTCTTAAATACATTCACATACTGTGAACTCTTATAGCTGTTTACGAGTACTCGTGGTTATGAGTATGGATAATAATAATGTGGAAACAGATGTCATTGTGTAGATAAATGTTATTTCCTGATGCATTATCTTTATATAACTAAAGATGCACATTAACTGAGAAGTACTGAAACTTCAAACTATATTTAACACACTTAAGTATGATCTTATCACATCATATGACGGGAATTCCAGAGCCAAAAAGTGACGTGACACAACTTCAACTCTGATGCTGGTAATAGGGTCAGGTCAGACTGTGAACGGCGTCTCAATTCATATACACTCTCAAGCTAAGTGAGCAATTTTGTACATAAGTGCAGGCTAACTACATTGTCCAGGCTTTCCGCTACCATGAGTTGATGTATTTGTAATGAAAACCGAAACTGGAAACTCTACAACAGCAATGCTTGGTCCACTCTGACCTGAGCACACAACCATTGCTACATATAAAAATAAACAGCAACAACAGCTAATTCTTATATGTGCTGTCAACTTCCTGCCAACACAACTTCTGATCATTAAATCTCCTGGGAATATAACAAATCAGATATACCTCTACCCCCAAAAAGTATATAACGGTTCTGGGCGCTCAGTCATATGAGCTGAGTTTGGCACCCCTAAATAAGTGCTAGTGCCTTCTGTTTGACTCCACCTCACAACAATGGTGGACAAGTGTAAGATATTCAGGAAATGGGATACAAATGCGACATTTGCTTTGCAAAGTGCCCATGTCATCATAAGCATAATCACAGAGAAAGTCCTGGGTACCAAATTTAGCCCATATAAAAGAGCAGTGTGCTTATTTCTGGCTAGACCAAGCTGATGATGAGTGTAAGTGTTCACAGGAACCTTTCTATCGACACTGTATATCAATCTTCACCATTAAAAATGCATCTACATCTTAGCTTCAATTCTGACTGTATCAAGTCAGACACAATGCATTGCCGAGCTGTTGCTGGTATTATTGTTTTCAATACTAAATTGAATCATTTAGTAAATATAAATCCTTCATAGCCCCTCTGGAAAAGTGGTTCGGTAAGTGGTTTGGCCAGTAAAACTTACAATGCACATCTTTCAATTTGGAAAGGAATGCACACAATTGTGGGCACAAAGCGCTATGACGCAATCTAGTCTGGGATGAAAAAGACGTCAGCAATCTGTCCAGGAGAAATAGCTTCCTGAGCTGGAGGTTGGTACGGGGTTGAAGGACCAGCGCCACTACTAGCTATTCCTACCGGTGGCTTTGCCAGTATGGTAGATCTTGCACTAACCAACAAGCCACAAGCAGGTAACGTTGTCTGCTTTTGCCAAGGGTTATGAGAAGAAACATGAATATCAATAGATATAGTATTTTTTGGTAAGGTAACTAGTAATTACATGAACATAAGTCGCTTGTTCAGGACTGCTCTTGTAGCTGATTTGAATATATTAATTGGCGAGCGAGCGGAGCGAGCGAGACACTCTCAGGGGTAACACAATTGAAAATCGGAGATATTTGTTTGTTTATGTATAGGTTACATCACGAGGTGGAGGTCGGTATGGGATTTACACAACCGAGGGCCGAAGGCCCGAGGATAGTGTAAATCCCGTACCGACCGCGCACCGAGCGGTGCAACCGACTTGTACCATGGCTCTAGGCTATAAGAAACGCATAACAACCTTTTTTTCTGTAGCCTCATTGGTCCCCGCTTCGCTTAGCTACAGATCGTAATTCTAGGCCACGGGCAAAAAATATTCACCTCCTAGGCGGTGTATAAGTGATTTATTCACCCCGAATTGAGAAATCTGATTGGACGGTTTGAACGAACCATGGTATAAATATATATTATTCATTTGATACAGGAGAATATCACGAGTCTGTTGGCTTAGTATTTAAGCTAGTGCCGCAGGCACGAGCGTAAATACCGCCAATCAGACGAGTGATATTCTCGGGTATCCAATGGATAATAAATTTATTAGGTACTGCTCATGCGCGAATACCTTGGTAACAAGAAATTTACCTAGGGGGACGTAATAACCCAACGTAATAACTATGAACACAGGTGATATGGAAAAATATTGCCCTAAGCCACATCCTGTTTACTTTAATGCATTTTCTATGTGGCAACAGTTATCAGGCTCTGTTCAGTACCTAATAAATGTGTGGACATACGTAGTCTCGCGTAGCCAGTTAACTGACCGTGTACGAGTTGTGTTTGCTCTGTTAGCATACTGGGTGATTGTGTTCCAGTTTCCCTCTGCTGCAGTAGGATTTAATGGTGTGATATTTTAGCGACTTTTTTTTACTGCCACCACTCGCGAGATTATGGATCTACAGCTCGCATACATTACATCACTCTAGTTGACCACTCAACCCACGTGTTACCTCCCCTCCATTCCTTTCCCCCGCGTAGCGTGATTGGGTAAAGGGTCTGGCTACGCGAAACTAGGACATACCTATGTCGTTTTGCACTTTGACCCTCACATATTTTTGTGTTAGCTCGTCTTTCAACCCCGTCCCAATTTTCACTAAACAAATTTTTCTGATTTAGCGATCATTACCCATATCACCCTAGAAATTGAATTGTTTACCGCATTGAATTCTTTTACGGGTGCAGTTAAACACAAAAACTTTCGGGAGTTCCATTACTATTAGAAGTAGTGGCTGTGGTAAGTTAATATTCTATTTGTCATGGTTATAAGCCCTACGCAACAGTATTTACTTCAAAATTCATTGACCACTAGACTACTCACAAGAGATAAGTCTTGCGTTGGTATGTTCAGTTGTGTGAAAATATTGTGCATTACAACTAATATCACAAATAAAACGTTTAAATAGTGTGCCTTTTTTTTGCTGCATTATTTATTTTTTCAATTCAGAGAGTTGCGGGAGTGATTACTATGGCAACGAATCTCCTTTTACCATGGGAGTGATTACTATGGCAACGAATTCCCTTTTACCATATGTATGTAATTTAAAAACACGACTTTTTTTATAGTATCTTGAGTGTTAGAAGTTAAAATCAAACGTTTAACAATAGTGTAGATTTAGGCTCGCTCCCATTTGTGCTCAAGCACATCACTAGTATTTTAAATGAACTTGTATATAATGTGTTTGTGTGTTTTTTCTTTTGTGTTGTTGTATTTTCCCCACTATAGTCCAATATTCTTACAATGGGAATATAAATTTCTGGATACTGTGAAGCTATTTAGCAGGCTACCAATGTCTTATAACAAAAACAAGTGGCATTATTTACACGTTTTCTTTGCGATTAACCCAAAATACTATCACACAACTGAACATACCTACACAAGACTTACCTTCGTGGTTTCTCTAGTGGACAATGAATTTTCAAGTAAAACTGTTGAGTAGGGCTTATAACTGTGACAAATAGGTCTATGGCTGTAGTAGCTTTATTTATATACTATTAAATTCAGTGCAGAAAAAAATTATAATGATGTCATATAATTTTATTATTCTGACACACATTTCAGCTGGTCTTCCTCCACCAAAGAAGCAGAAATTGAAATGGCAGTGTCACTTTGATAGAAAGTGGGTAGAAGAATTTCAAGGAATAGGTAGAAGTTCAAAAGGTTAGTCCTTTACAGTAGATCCTTTTATAGATACCTTCCATCCTAATTAAATATTTAATCTTAGGTGATACATATGCAAGGTGTAGTCTGTGCTTGTCAGATTTTAGTGTGGCACATGGAGGAAAGAATGATGTAACTACCCATGTTAAGGGGAAACGCCACAGAGATATGGCAAGTGCCAGTTCTTCATCCACATCTGTTACATCATTCTTCAGACCACTGGCTTCTCATGGTGCTATTTGTGGTCAACTTTTGTGGCTGAGCACAATCTTGCCTTTAAAGCCAGTAATCATGCTACTAAGCTCTTTCATAAAATGTTTCCTGACTCTGAAATTGCAAAGAAATTTGCTTGCGGTCGAACCAAGACAGCAGCAATTATAAAGGGAGCATTAGCACCACATCATACTGAAACAATGTTGGACAGCTTAAAGAAGAGTTGTCCATATTCAGTAATGATGGACGAGTCGAATGATAAAACTGATAAGTCTTGTATAATCCTTATCAAAATTCTTGATCATGAAGTTGGTGATGTTAGGACAAAGTTCTTAGACATGCCTATTGTCAATATCGGTAATGCCAAGAATCTTGTTTATGCTTTGAAGTCTTCTTTGTCCAATATAGGGTTGGATTTTGACAAGTGCATGGCTTTTATGTCTGATACGACTAATGTTATGAAGGGTGTGAGGTCTGGGGTGCAAAAATTAAGTGTCCACGGCTATATGATGTTGGGTGTATATGCCATCTGGCCGATCTTACTGTGAAGGCTGGAATGAAGACGCTTCCAGTAGATGTTGATCAGCTCTTCATTGATGTGTTTTATTATTTTTTTCACAGCAGTAAGCGAAAACAGCACTTTGCTGACAATTGGAGGTCCCTATTTTTCTGTGAACCTCAGACAATTCTGAAGCACTGCACTACCTGGTGGTTGAGTCTGCTTCGCTGCGTGGACAGGTTTTTGTCTCAGTTTGATGGGCTGAGGTCATATTTCTTATCTTACGATGAAGCTGAAACAAGTGAAGTACAAAGCATTATTAATATATTAGATAACGCTCTTACTAAACCAATTCTTTCTTTCTTATCTTATCTTCTTCCCTCAATGGACAAATTTAACAAACTCTTTAAAAAATCTACTGAAAATATGACTTGCCAACTATATAAAGAAATGACTAGGCTAACTAAGCTATACGCTTCAAATTTGTTGAAGGCTGATGTTATCAAGGCAACCAATGATGACCTTAGCAAACTTGATCTAGTTACCAGGGGCCAGCTTCTTGATGAAAATCTAGGGATTGGTGATGCTACTTGGGCACTTATCGCTGAGCTAGAGGAGGAACTTGATACCAAACCATTCTATACAGCCATGCGTAACTTTTATGTAGCAACAATTCGAAAGATGGTCAAAAAGTTTCCCTTTGGAGATTCACCTCTCAAGGATTTGGAGATCATCAACCCTGAATCAACATGTTCATATGACTTCAGCACAGTGCGAACTCTTGCAAAATGATTTCCTCAACTTGGCTTAGCAGATTCACCATCCATGAATAAACTAGGGAAGAGTTTACAGATTTTTGTCTGTCAACAAGTGAGCATCCAGAAATAAAAAAGTACAAAGGAGTTGACAAAGTGTGGAGACCCCGAGCAGGAACATTCTGGTGGGAAGTGAGCAAGATCAAAACCCTTGATGGGGAGGACAGATTTCCTCTGCTTGGAAAGCTAATACTGAAGTTTAGGACTGGGTCAAATAATGAGCTAACATAAAAAATACGTGAGGGTCAAAGTACAAAATGACATGTGTATGTCCACTTATATATAAACAAATATTCCTGATTATCAATTAGACACCACTGTATAGTGTCTCGCTCACTCGCCAAATACTTCAGCTTAATTTATGCAAAAAAGTATAATATAGCAGTTGACCATTAATATTACCAAAGAAATACAGAATTACTGTCTTACCTCAATATCCTGAATAGTGATAACTTCTGTAGTATCCAATTTAAGCCATTTTGACTACCTCAATTACCAGTAACTGGTGAGCAAGCTCGCAGCTCTACAAAAAAACAATAGCCTGAGTTATTTTTTTAATATTAGCTAACAATATGGAACTACGTACTTACCTCAGCTTCTCCCAAGTAATGGTGGCTTCCTTAGTATTAATATTTAGCCACTCTGGCTACCAGTGGCACTTGACAACCTGGCCGACGTGCGAGATTTCACTTTTGTCCTGAATACGGTCAATGAGGTGGATTTGATAGCGTGAGTTTT
>WLWD01003167.1_pt1 | contig 39539 bp, 21 predicted proteins | sample 6712731 | NCBI WGS metagenome assembly WLWD01 (sample SAMN12718690, study PRJNA576275) | sponge metagenome | isolation source: marine sponge | host: Mycale hentscheli | place: New Zealand: South Island, Marlborough, Capsize Point | collected 2014-11-01
ATTCCATTCCCAGTGAAGATCTCGATTCTCACTGACACATGCAGTGGACTAGTGTACCTACATGGTATGCCATCACCTATAGTCCACAGAGACCTAACAGCAAGAAATGTTCTACTTACTTCATCTCTGACAGCTAAGATCACAAACATGGGGAATTCTCGCATACTGGATTTGAGGCCAGCTCGACTAGCTCAAACCATGTCTAAACTTCCAGGGACCTTAGTGTACATGCCACCAGAGGCCCTTACTGAGACTCACAGATATGGACCTTTTCTGGATGTGTTCTCATTCGGACATTTTGCTCTATATGTGTTTACTCAGGTATAATAATATATTTGGTATTTTGGCCAGAATTAAGTAATAAACACAAAATTGTAAGCCTAATGAGTATGTATATATATTACATCATAAAACAGTATGTATTATTACAGATATTATTACTTATGATAGATATTTCCAGTAAATTTGCTGTCAGCGAATTGGAATCTCATCCTATTCTTATAGAGATGGTGACTAATTGCCTGCACAATAGTCCTCAAGCAAGGCCTGCAGCTGAGGAATTACTGGAGAAATTTCAGCCGATAGAGGAGATGAATTTTGTTTATGGAGGAACATTAGTAAATGTGACTCATGTACTTCATGTTAAGGAATTAAAAGAAAAGGACAAAAGAATCAAAGATTTAGAGGTATTTGAATATTCTTAAACTAGTGGTGTGCATAATGCACAATTGGAGAGTGATAATGCACAATTGGAGAGTGAGCCTGCCTAGTTAGGTTACATGAAACTACAGTATTAATTATTACATAATTTATTTTAGCTTAGTTCATGCAAAACAGTATATAGTAGGTGACAATTAATTATATTAGACAAATACAAGACCCCTTAACAGTATAAATACAGAATTGCAGTGTTTGTTTGCCAGCTGGTTGTCGTAGCTAAGTGGCAGAGTGCTTGTGAACTATACAAGCAGTCCTGGGTTCGATTCCTGGGTTCGATTCCCAGTGGCAACCAAATCTTTTTAATTATGTATATTGTTTTAATAAAGGCCTGTGAAAGAGAGAGAATACATCTAATGAGTAATAGAAGGCTGAGAAAGAAATTATGAAGTGATAAATTAGAGGAGAATTAAAGAACAATAAGAATTTAAAAAAAAAAGAAATTTCGTTGGTCTGTTGAGAGTGAGACTGTAGCATCGGTACCCCATAACAGTAATACAGAATTGGGATGTTTGTTCACTTCTTAACAGTATAAATACAGAATTGGAATGTTTGTTCACCGAGTGGTTGTCGTAACTCTGTGGCAGACTGCTTGTGCGCTATGCAAGCGGTCCTGAGTCCCGGTGGCGAACAAATATTTTTAATTCTGTATTGTTGAAAAAGCCTGTGAAAGAGATAGAATACATATTATGATCTTGTTTCAATATCTGGAGTCGCCATCTTTGAGATCCACTTTTTGTTGTGTGACAGAATGACTAACTGACTGACTGACTGAATGACTGACTGAATGACTGACTAACAGACAAACTGAGTTTTGTAGCCCTCTCGCACATGAATGCTGAGCATTAATGATTTAAAAAATGCTGGCCTACTATTGGCGGGTAATAGCACAGGTAACTTCTGCTATTAGGGATCAATACTACCTGTGCTATTACTCATACAAGTATACGTATTTAAGAATATTGTGACTAACTTACATGAACGATGACATTAAAAACAATTGAAGTGAAGAAAAACAATATCTTGGATTTGGGGCTTAGTTGTGTTCCATTAGCATAAAACATCAATTGTGAAGTATACACACTCAGAGTAATAATAGTTATATTACAGTACACTATGTTTCACTGTAGAAACTGGAAATAGTATTGGCAGAAGCAAATTCAAGGCTAGAAAATGATAGAACAAGTTTAATTACTGCTAATTCAAGAATTCTTGAAGAAAAACTGCAATTAGAGAGTGGCATCACTCATTTACAAGGTGAAAACAGTCAACTAAAGGTAGACCAGGATCTATTGAAGGCCAAGAAGGACCAACTTCTGGCTGAGAATCATCAACTGAAGGTTGAGAATGGTAACCTAAGTTTTTCAAACCAGCAATTAGTATCTGAGATGATCCAATTAAAGTCTCTTCACCAACAAGAGATAAATGCACTCCAATTGGAAGAGGAACAGCTCCGCAGAGATCCTCACAACGCCAAAATGTCAGAAAGTGAACTGTTCAAAAAGTCTCCAGTAAGTGGAACAGGTTATAGTATAACAATTTCTTATAATAATTAAGCATTATTATTTTTGTATTGAAAGTTAAATTATAATTATGTTGACATCATAACCTTACAGCTTGTTAAATTTATACAATTAACTACCAATGGACAGCTCCAAACATATACTTAATACAGGGCAGTGGTTGGTGTACTGACTGAAACTTGAATAAGAATAATCTATTTGTAGCATCTGGAATCAAGGTCACCTCTAAATGGTGGATTAAGGGCAAAAGTTATTGACTAAAGACTCAGAATCAATAGAAATTGCTTTCAGAAACCTAATATTTGGCGACACTACCTATTTATGCCCAGATGATGTGGGCCAGTGGATTATTTAGTTTTGCACACGATACCCTTTACTTAATCACTCATTTTGGCTGGCAAGGCAATCAATTTTTCTAATCACTGTTATGGTGAATTCCTTACGTCTGTAAGGACCTTTCCAACAGATCATGAGCTATATATATATATATATATATATATCATAAGCTGCATAATCTGGCAGTTCAGACGCTATAGAACTAGCTACTATTTGCTAACCTGATCATTGAATGCGTTGATAGAGGAGGAAACTGTAAATGCAATTATATAATAGAGTTAACCCTAAAAATTCGTTATGTGTCAATCTTGGAACCTAGCTTGTAAGATGTTTTCAATCATTGTGAGCAGGTATCCAAAATGGTACATTTATGCAGAAATGATAGAGCAAACAATTCAAACATTATTTCACTAATGTTTTATGAATTAATAATACCAGTGGCAGTATAATAGCATCCAATGCCTAACACGGCCTCAAAATTAACTAAGAGTTTTCATTTGAATTCGAACCATAACAATTCAATAAATGACATTCCCCGATAATGGACATTATTAGGTACTGAACAGAGCCTGATAACTGTTGCCACATAGAAAATGCATTAAAGTAAACAGGATGTGGCTTAGGGCAATATTTTTCCATATCACCTGTGTTCATAGTTATTACGTTGGGTTATTACGTCCCCCTAGGTAAATTTCTTGTTACCAAGGTATTCGCCCATGAGCAGTACCTAATAAATTTATTATCCATTGGATACCCGAGAATATCACTCGTCTGATTGGCGGTATTTACGCTCGTGCCTGCGGCACTCGCGTAAATACTAAGCCTACAGACTCGTGATATTCTCCTGTATCAAATGAATAATATATATTATTCATTTGATAATGGAGAATATCGTAATCATACGGTTAGGTATTTACGCTCATGGGGGGGCAAATGCTAATACCGCCAAGGGACGAGTGATATTTCGGGGTATCCAATGGATAATAAATTTATTAGGTACTGCTCATGTGCGAATACCTTGGTAACAAGAAATTTACCTAGGGGGACGTAATAACCCAACGTAATAACTATGAACACAGGTGATATGGAAAAATATTGCCCTAAGCCGCATCCTGTTTACTTTAATGCATTTTCTATGTGGCAACAGTTATCAGGCTCTGTTCAGTACCTAATAATATATATTTATTGCATTGTTACTATATTGCCTGATGTTCAAAACGTCTACTGTAAACAAAAAGAACAATACTATTGAGTGTTATGTGTTGCCAGGATTTTAATATCAAAAACATTACTTTTTACTGTAAATGTTGTATGTAACGTACCTCATATTACTACCAAATAAGTGTGCAGAAAACTTTAAATATTGTGTGAACATAATTTTTAATAATATTGTTACTAAAGTATTATTTTCTAGTCAAGAATGTAAGATATTTTGCATGAAGTGTATTCATTTGTATCATACATGTCTCATGAATTGAATTAATTACTAATTTATTTATGCCTATATTGTTGTTATATTAGATAGCCCCCTTAGAACTAAACTGGCGGTGTGGTCCTGACATGCCAGTGGCTATGCATGGATACATCCAATCAGTTGAGATAAATGATACAGTGTATGTTGGAGGAGGATGGACTGACACTGATGATGATAAGTACATAGTGATGGCCTACAGCACACAGTTCAGCCAGTGGCACACTCTACCTCCATACAGTACCACAAGGTTTGCTATGACTACCATAAATAACAGACTAGTTATGGTCGGAGGAAGAAATAGAGATGATTGTGATAGCAGTGAACTTGGAGAGTGGCAGCCTGACTGCAACCAGTGGAAATACCCTTTCCCTCCTATGTCTACACCTCACTCTTTGCCTTCAGCTACATCGTACAAAAATTGGCTAGTTGTGGCTGGTGGTTGTAATGGAGTTCGTTTCCAAGCTACTACTGTAGAGTTACTTGATGTATCTAACATGCAGTGGTCTACTGGACCTTCCACACCAACACCATGGATGATGATGAAGTCTACTACAATAGGAGATACCTGGTACCTCATGGGGGGATGGTGTGAAGATGTGTGGTATTGTCTTCATGTCTATAGTGTATCTCTGGAGGCTCTTACCTCACACTCTTCATCGGACAGTTTGAATAATATATGGAATAAACTACCATCACTCTACTGTACACGTTTTTGTCCACTCAAAATTGAAGAATCTCTACTGGCAGTCGGTGGTTGGGACATGAAGAGTAAGAAGCCAGTGTCCACTATCCAGCGCTATGTCCCTGAGACTAATACCTGGGTCCAGGCTGGACAACTACCACATGTAGTGTATGACTGTACTTGTATCATGGCATCAGATAAGGTCTATGTTATGGGAGGATATGATGAAAATAGCAAACTGTCAGAATTGTTTTTTTCTACTGTATGAAATGTTTAAAATGTAATAGTCATTATATTTGTAATGGTACTGCCATGATTATTGTCTACATTCTTATCAGTTAAAAATGAATTTTAGATTTATTCTGAAGTTATGCTGGGTAATAATTGAGTAGCTATTGTATTAATAATTGTTATTTCTTGTGGTATTGCATTTAGCTCTTATATTGGCAGGATTTTCCCTTAAAGCTTAATGTTAATTACTTACTTGCAACAATATTTCCATATTGCAGTCTTCCCCTCTCTCTCACGTTGCATTTGTTGTCCTGTCCCTCCCCCCCCCTCCCCCCAAATAATCCTGGTTTAGTTTTGGAGGTAAGGCTTAATAGTCCATGTTCTTCAGTTGTTTGCTCTATATTATATTAATAAGATTAACTGTGATGACCTTTTACCCAACACACATTAACTTTTTTCAAAATGTCTTGCAAACTTGAAAATAACTGAACATGATTTAAGGTTCCACATAAGACTTGTCACTACTTTACTGTGGCTTGAACTCCATCTTTAGTCTTCATAATGTTTTCTGTAGTGTTAAATACACAAAACAAAGACAACACTATGTCTCTATGATAATAGAAGTTCGTAATAATAATGATGGTGATGATAATAATAATAATAATAGCTTATAATAATGAGTTACAAGTACTGCATTTACATGGTTTTTTATATATATATTTACAATTAGGATAATTTCATGATTTCAAATAATAATAATAATAATAATAATAATAATAATAATAATAATAATAATAATAATAATAATAATAATAATAATAATAATTAATAAATAATAACATCAATTATAATAATAATAATGATGATGAAATAGTCAAATAAAACAAATAAATAAATAATAGGATAAATAAATAATAAGGATTAGGTGGTGATTGTTCCCAGGACAGAGGCACAGTTCCCTTGCTGCACAGCCACTGAGAGGCACTAGAAAAGATGGTCTCTAGCCCTTGGGTCTCCTGTCTCCATCAGTATGTGGTGTCAGAGCAGCATGACGTTGGTGCCTCCCCTCACTCCGTCTACAGCTGAATGCATTTCTGCCTAGTTCACCAACCTCAGCCAAACAATGCCTGCACTAGTGGTGGAGAACACACTGGCATTCCTAGTCTGAGGCCCACATCAATGTGCACTGTGTTGTCATCCAAAAATCAGAAGTGAGCATGTCCCTCATCATTGAGTGCACTGTCCAGGAGATACTGAGCAGTTGAAGTAGTCCTTATGGAATCCCATGCTTTTGACTGTGAGTTTAGATAGAAGTCGTACAGTTAAAAATTAGCATTATAAGAATAGCACAATATGATTTCTCTCTGAAGGAAGTAGCAATATAACTAGTCCCTCAACAGGTGTTAATAATATGAAGACCCTGAAGAGTTGAACACCACCACAATGCCAATACAGGTGCCTGGTAATATAAGTTAATCGTTCCTTTATTAATTAGATTGACCAACTAATTCCTCATCATGACTTTTGATAGAGAAACCCATTACCAGGTTTTCAGGATAGTCAATACCAGACAAAAATCAGGCTTCTTATTCAGACCTGAGTTGGTAGAGGAATCTACGATTTGGTAAAGGTTTCTCTCAGCATGAGTTCTCCAAAGCACTAATCTGATATAACCTATACAGGAGACAATTGTGTGTGTGTGTGTGTTAGTATGTACACTAGTGAGAGTGTGTGTTTGTGTGAGTGAGTGAGATAGAACCTACATAGGTAAGCTGTTCGTGAATTCATCAGAACACTTAGTTATCATGTGACCACAACCTCAGTCACTACGTCAGCATGCTAAATAAATGATGGTCCAATCTGTCAGTGATCAACAATAATAATATGCATAGAACAACAGTGTTAGGGGCCAAAATCATATAAACTTGCCAAATAATTATATTTAACAAATTATTTTACTATTGAGTTAACTGAGAAAATTGATAGAGGTCACTCTACTAATTCACTCACTCTATACACGATGAAATATGACACAAAAATAAGAGTCAACGCAGTGCAGTTGAGGAAAAATTTGCAAAAATGTGGGAAAAAATACAAACCCTCTTAAGCTTGTTATTCACAAACAATTGGGCACAGCAAATAAACATATCTACATGTAAACGTTTTTAAAGTGTATTTGCACAGATAAGTTTGAACCATAAATAAATAGCATCTAACTAACCACAAATTTAGTTACCTACCCCAATTGTAAATTTGAACCTCTCTTAAAAGTGAACCTCCTGGTAGAGAAAAGAGTGAGATAGACCAACTAGGTGAATAATAAGGCACAAATATAGCTTGCCTCATTTCGCAGACAAACCAACTGACAGAAGGAGTAAACAACACATCCTATCTGTTTCACCAAATATTCTGAAGGACCAGAGTGAGGTGGCTTAGTGAAGGACCAGGATAGATCTGACCAAATACTTTTACTAATACTTCTACTACTATACTATTACCTAGCTGAGTTCCTGCTGTCTTGTTAATTGTAGCTAATACAATACCAATCCTATAGATGTAGAGAGAATACATCTAATGAATAAAAAAAGGCTGAGAAAGAAATTGTGAAGACGTTGCATACATTTATTATGATTTCATCTTCAAACAGATGTTTTGAATTATAAGAATTATCTATTATGTGTAATCCGTTGTTTGATTTTCTTTCCATATTATTTCTTATAGCTACAGAGACATCAGCATTGCTTGCTAAGTCAGATTTTGTGAACATTTATAGTGCTGAGTGAAGGAGAAATAATAATAATTGTTTGTTATAGTTAGTACATGAATTTCCTTCAGTTTTATGTTACCTACATAATCACCAATGTTGATTGTATCTTATTTTGGTGTGTATGAATGTGTGAGTCTGAAAATTTTGAATGTGTGCATATCCTCTCACTTTCTTGTCAGCATCTGTATTATAGTCCCTTATGAACTGATTTTAGGAATTTTAATTACATGTTTGATCTCAGACATGAATGCAACAAGCATCTATGCCAACATTAACCTCTATAACAGGCAAAAATACGTGTAACTCTTATCATCATTTTTATGACCATTGCTGGAGAATAGAAAAGTATGCAGATACAAAGAGTTACCAGATTAGACCATGTAACTTCATTACAAAAAAAAGTTAATTATACTGATAATAATAACAACGAGTACATAATGCCAACCAACAGAACCAGTACGAAAGTTGTATTTGCTTATGATATGTTCACTTCCCCCCTCCCTCACCACCCCCACCACACACACGCTGTCACATGCACACACTTTTCACCTTCTTCATCTTTTCCTGAAGAGGTATATTTTTCCAAAATATTTTTTTAATAAGTAAGGATAAAAGCATTCTGTTGAGGTAAGCCAACTAAGTTTTCAAAACACTTTGATTCCCATTTTGATATGTAGTAAACATGCTTATCCTAGCTTTTTATAACAATTATTTGTGAGAGTTAGTATTTCCAACACAGCTACAAGGAGTTTCTTACCTTTTATGGGATTAAAAACATATCCTTGACAATTCCTTGGCACTAGTAACCCAGTAACTTTCAACAATGTCACATCAAAATTAAAATGAATATCACTAGTTTTCATTTTGCAATTAAAACCAATTACATCTTATTAAACTTTTGAATATTATCAAAATGTTTGATTGTTTTTTTCTTTTTACATAATCCAGTTTTTCTTATGTAAGATTGGTCTAGAGCAAATAAATTTTAGTTTTAAAAACGACTTGTCTTCATCAACTATTTCACTCCAATATACAAACGGGAACCTTCACCTAGGCAACAGAGTACAGATTAGCTTGGTTGATAAACCTATACAGGATTGACCTCCAATTCCAAATGATATTTTATGCATGAATGCAAATAGAGCACATTATGGAATAACTATTGGATTACGCTTTCTTATGTAAAAAAAAAATTGTTCAAACTGTGCAAACTATTTCTATGAGCTCTTAAAATACCAGTTGTAAGCCCTAGACACATGAAGTGAAAGATACTTCGTACAGTCGAGGTAGTTGTGTTAAGAGAGCTGTATCCTTTTTAAACATAGCAATATTTTTAAAAGATTTTCTCTACACTGCCTCCCCCCCCCCCTCCCCGCCCCCCCTCACCCCCTCCATTTCATGTGTCTCTCCTACTTCCCATTTAAGTACTAATTAAGGTTATTAAGGTTATTCTAAACAGTGTATGCTTGTCTCCATTATCATGCCATACTCTGCATATGAAGGGAGAATGAATGTCTTAAGGCTGTGGTGACGTGGTGGGCTGACCTACACAGTGGTCAGAGACACTATCATTATTTGTCATTACAGCTTGGTGACAGTCGCCATTGTTCTGTTAGTCCACTATTAATCGTGACTGATAATTGTATTTTCTTTTAAACATGAGTTATACAACATAACTATTTTATTCTTTCATTACAGTTGGTCTATATTATAGAAAGACTGAACCATTTCAATCAATTAGCTTGCTTTGGCTAAACTTCAAAAAACTTACTTTGGCAGTATAATTTCATCTATAATACCTTGTATATCTCAGAGGGGTAATGTGCATATAGTATGTAACTATTTTTTTATTAAAAATGATTTATTAAACTTAAATAGTCATGTTGTTACCATTCTGGATATACTTTAGTTGGGGTCATATTTTGCTTATTTACTACAATAATAAATGTTGTCTACTGCTATTTTTATTGCTCTTACAAAAGTTTACAAGAAGGGCAAATAAAACCAAAAAAGATTAGTTTTGCATTCACAGATGTAACTGAAACAATATAAGTAACCCAAGTATACATAGCAGTATCTTAAATTTACAAGGGTACTGGAATTTCAATTTGGTTGAACTTTCAATTACGATTTTTCTCATGTTGAAAGATGCTTAATGGCTAATACTTAGCTCTGCAAATAAATATATACCATTTCAATAAGATCACAGGTAATAATTGCACAGGCTAACCTTATGGAGGTTAACAACTAGTGGTGTGCTTGAGCACAAATGGCGAGCGAGCCTAAAGACTGTACTATTTTTATATGAATGATTTTGACTTCTAACACTGAAGCTACTGAATATAAGGTCCAGTTTTTTAATTTACCATACAGGGTAAAGGGATTTCAGTGCCATAGTAACAACTCTCTGCAACTGCTTGGAAGGAAAACAACAACAAAACAATACACGTTATTTAAAAGTTTTTTTTGTGATATTCTTTAGCTAAGTAGTGGTTGTAACACACAATGCTTTGACACAACAACTGGACATGCACCTACACAGACTTACCTTCGCAGTAATCTAGTGAACAATGTATTTTCAAGTAAATACTGTTGTGCACGGCTTATAACCATAACAAAGAGCGCATTGACTTATCACCGCCACTAACTCGAATAGAAAAACTGCACCCGCAAAACAAGAAGCAACGGTAAACAATTCAATTTCTAGGGTGATACGGGTACTGATCGCTAAACCAGAGGATTCTGTTTAGTGCAATTTGGGACGGGGTCGAACGCCGAGCAAACACAAAAATACGGAGGGTCAAAGTACAAAATGACATACGTACGTCCATATATATAAATAAACATCCCCGATTTTCGATTGTGTTACCCCTGTAAGTGTCTCGCTCGCTACGCTCGCTCGCCAATTAACAGAAAATACAATTTACAAAGCTTAGGTTGGCCAATTTAATATTGTTGCTATATACATGACAGATTGTATTAAAAACTGTCAGAATCACTATAATGTGATACTACTCTAGGAGTGTTATGGCAGTGGTTCAGACAACAATGGTGCATATAGTAAATTACGAATACTAAAAGCTACTGTGTTTTTTTCTGGGCTCACATGCAGTTGTGACCTAAGCTTTACTTATAACAACTTACATACTGGTGACAAATCACCATATTCCAATGAGATTGTTTGGTTCAACTTGATATTCTAAAAGTGTTGATGTAGTAATTGGCTCCATTTGGGAATAAGGAATGTTGTGCATATACTAAAAACAATTTCGGTTAAAACAAAGTTTGGGAAGATAACTGGATGAAAATAAATACATAATATGCAGTCTAGCTACTCTTTAAGATTAAATCAGCTGTTTCTTCAAAACACTCTAATTTCCAACTTCATATTAAACATGCTTTATAGTTGTCATAACAATTACTTTGAGCGAGTGTCCAATATTCTTAACATACTGAGCTACATGACTATCTTAAAGTTAGCAGTTGCTATACACATTGTAATAAGCCCTACAATGGGGCAAATAATATGATGTTGGTTGCTACCATCAGAGTTAAGTCTGATCATTATCTGGGAAGCTAGCAAGTCAAGCAAGGATTGGTAACCTGGTAGCTAGACAGAACAGTAAGAGGGATTAGGCTTTTTATGCGATCTGTACAATGGATTACTTCTCTTTTATTATGCACTGTTTTTTAATTACGTTAATTTAGGACTAACGAGAAAGATATTAGTTTTGTTGTTTACTAAGAAAATTAATGTTTTGTGTGTATTTTTCTACCAATCATCCTTCCTACAGTTCTTGTCAATTTCATTACATTCGTTTGATATTATTTTTCCTTTCATTGTTTTTCCCCAATTATATTTCAGTGTATTTTTCTATCAATCATCATTGCTACAGTTCCTGTAAATTTCATTGCATTCGTTTGATATTATTTTTCCTTTCATTGTTTTTCCCCAATTATATTTCATTTGCAAAGAGTAAGGACCAAGTTGAATAAAAATGGATAGTATAACAGTATATGACTTTGTGTGTAGATAAGTTATAACCAATAAGTGCATGATGGGCATGTCAGCTGGATGGATAACCCACAAGCATATTGATTATGGTTATGCTGACCTGTTACTCTGACAGCAGTTCTGAGTGTTGTTGAGATGGAACTAGTCCTGTGTGGAGGGGGAGGGAGGGCGGATACAAAAGTGATAAAGATTTCCCCATGAGAAATGAAAAATATGTGTGTTACGGAAGTGTAATTTCCGATAGGACAGTTCATAAGAGCTCTTGGCATCTAGCCACACCTCTAACAACACATAAACCACGCTCAGATCAATGCTTTAAAAATACTCCAATTAGTTGTTGTTAAAAATAAAGGATCATTTTTCTATTTACTTGAATAGTTACATATTAAAGCAAAATATATTACAAAAGTTGTGTTCACCCTTTTATAAAATTATACTACTACATCTACAAATATAAAAAAATTCTGTGAAGAATTGTGATACACATTGTGTCCAAAATAAGTCGAAGTACATCACCTATGAAAATACATAGTAAATAATGTTTGAAAACAGAACACAAAAGAAAACATTATTTACAAATCTAACAGTTTAAAAATAGCTTGATCTTCATAAAGAGTAATTTTGATGTAATAACTGCACATGTGGTGTCTATAGCTACTAGATTAAATTATAAAGTGTAGGTACAATTTTTCTCTTAAATTTACCAAGTATAAAGCAACTCAATAATTAAATACACTGAAATTGGAGTGAATTGTTTGCTTTTTTGTGTGTGACTTAGGAGTTGACATTTATTAGAACATATCCATGTGATGCCGACCTAAAAAATAGTGATAATATGAAGTATATGTCTTCATAAGACACTTTACCCCACAGAGAAGACAACAAAAATAACAGATTTTGTGCTGTAATCCACTTAGCTAGTATTTTTTTGCACTCTACTGGGCATTGTTTATTGTAGTCGTTCAAAATTCACTTATTCACAATTTGGCTCAGAAATTTAATTATTGTTGTGCTTATTATTTCTACTTGTCACTAATGTATTATGTATGAGTAATAGCATGCTATTCGGGATGAATAGTACGATTAACGCATTGTAATAGCACTTGGCTTTTCCTCATGCTATTTCAATTGCTTTTTGAGCACTACTAATTTCAATTGTTTATGGAATAGTAAGCCGACCATTGCCTACCACAAAGCCGAGGAATTCGAATGATTCTAAACACCAACTACATTTTGACTTCTTGACTGTAAGTCTGAAGGAATCGAGGCGAGCTAAAACTGCTGAAATATGAGTGATGTGGTCTTGGAATGTAAGTGAAAAAATGATGACATCATCTATAATGTAAGATAAAGCAAAGGTTTCCAGGCCAGCTAACACCCTCTGCATTAACATCACCTATGTAAGATAAAGCAAAGGATTCCGGGCGAGCTAACACCCTCTGCATTAATATCACCTATGTAAGATAAAGCAAAGGATTCCGGGCCAGCTAACACCCTCTGCATTAACAGCTGGAAGGTGGCTGGTGCATTCCTTAAACCAAAGGGCATGCGTTTGTATTGGAATTTCCCCTGCCAACAAGTGAAAGCATAGTCAGATGTTTCGAACATTCATCCATAGGGACCTGGTGGAAACCTTTCAGGAGGTCGAGTTTGGAAAGAAAGGATGCAGAACCAAGTTGAGCTACTATAGAGTCTATTGTAGGCATTGCAAAGGGCTCAGGAATCGTGACAGAGTTGAGCTTCTTAAAATCAACGACAATGTGAATCCCCCCATCTTTTTTCTTGACTGGGATGGGTGGACTTGACCATGCTGAGATTGATGGTTCTATGAAGTCTAACTCAATAAAAGACTCTAGTTCTTTTCTGAAAGCTGACTGATAAGCCAATGGAACAACATAAGAAGGTGTCCACAAAGGCGTGGTGGACGTCAGATTGATTGTGTGCTTGACAGCAGCGGTCTTTCCGGGCATATCACTGAACACATTTTGGAAGCTATCAAGAGTGTGAGTTAGTGAGTGATGTTGCTGTTCGTCAAGTTGCAATGCCACAGGTCGTGGCTGCACTGGACTCCCAGCGTCTGGTACATCCTCTGAAACCAATACTACAGTGTACACTGACACCGATTCTGCTTTCTTGACCTGACTCAAATGAACTACTTTGGACTTTCCTTTGAAGCCTTGGGGCACTAACTTACAGTTCACTAGGGGCAGCAGTTCAGTTATGACAAAGGGGCCTTCCCAAGAACTATCTAAACACTTATTGAGCCCAGGTGAACGTTTGAGCACAACATCTCCCACATGAAAACCACCGATAATGTCTGATTCTTTAGACAGTCTGTCCTTTGAAACCTTGCTTTCAGAGCTAGCTTCACAACATGAAACTGAGAGGCTAACTGTCTATCTAAATCCTCAATAAACTGTGGCACATTGATGGTATTGTCAGTTTCACCTAGCCAGAGGGACTTGAGAGTATAGACAAGATGAAAGGGGTAGGTTTAATGAAAGTCAACTCATAGGGAGTGTGTCCATGCCTGCTATGTGGGATATTTCTGACAAAATGAAGTACTAGGTCTAGAGCACTTGGCCATTCCTGGTTTGCATCTATCACTTTCCTCAACATACACTTTAGAGTTGAGTGAAACCTCTCCAACTTTCCATTGGACTGAGGCCTATAGGGTGAAGTCTTAATGCGTACAACACCAAGTTTCTTATACAGATGGGAGAGTGTGACTGACAGAAAGTTTGAACCTTGATCTGACAGGATAGTGAGAGGAGAACCAATGACTGATATGATGGACAAAAGAGCTTCTGCAGTGTCTTCAGAAGTATACGTTCTAAGGGGTACAGCAAAGGGGAAGCTGGTAGCCATGTCCATACAAGTAAGTATAAACCTAAAGTGGCGTTTGGACTTTGGCAAAGGTCCGACAATGTCGATGGCCAACTTCTCAAAACGCTCTACTATGAGCTCAGGTTCGCAAAGAGGCACTTTAGTACCACCACTTTTATTACACTTTTGACAGGATTGCACATACTTTCTAACATCATCCATTAAATTTCTATGTAACTTTTATTCCTGTAGGTGCAATGTCAATTGTTCTGTACACAGCGTTCATACTGCGATTTTGTTGTTTGGACAAATGAGGATATGCACATAGAAAAAATTTATACTGACAGCTCATTTTGGTCTAGTAAAATTGTGCAAGTGCAACAATTCTTTATGTTAGGAATTCTCCCTGAACTTCTTGGAAAACATTTTTCACGGCCTGTTTCTTTGACATCAGAGAATCGTTAACTACCCTCCACCTCTTCAGGTTCTTTCACTCTGCCAACTACATCAGCAGAAGAGCAAAGCAATCAGTCAATACGGTATTGCTATTGTCAGGAAAAGGAAGGAGAAATGATTGGATGCGATAATCCACATTGTACATATCAATGGTTTCACTTCAAGTGTTTGAAATTGACTTCTACACCAAAATCAAAGTTCTGGTATTGTCCAGACTGTAGAGTGCTCCCTCAGTTTAAAAACAAACTTAAAAAGAAATCATCAAACTAGTATAACTATTTGAATATCTTTTTTTGTTCTGGTAATCTTACAATGCATTACATTTTTTTAAAATTATATTTAATGTATAATATCAGTTATTAATATTGACAAAACAAATTGAAGTCAATCAAATGGAACAACAGAACTGCAAATGTTATTGAGGGCACAACAAACACACACTATTTTATCTAGAAGTGAATTGGAGTCATTAGGTGAAAGTAAAAAATCAATAGGAGGTTGGGTGTCACTCAAGATTGAGTACTTCTTTCTGATATTTCCTATTACCCTTTCCACATGGATACGCACATTAGCAATTTTTCTAGTTTGTTCCACTTCAATTCCAGTCAAGTGAGCTTTTCCTCTTGTAAATGCTGGCATTTTGATAGTGGAACAATACGAACCCACCAAGTCGCTGATATCAAATCCTCTATCGGCCAGAATTAAATCTCCAGGCACGAGGTTGGAAAGAAAACTGCAATGCTCCGTTATGTACTTATCGCTAGTCCTGCCACCCCATCCATCAGAGATATAACTCACACTACCTTGGGGCGTGATCCCGATTAAATACTTAACAGTATTATGGTGCTTGTACTGTGAATAGGTTTGTGCTCTTGCGAAAAGTGCAGTTGGACGTTGAATGAAAATTTCGAAGCAGTCAATGATAACAGTGCAGTTAGGGTAATGCTTTCGAAAAACTAGTGGCATTGTTTTTCGTAATGCATCTCTGTCAGGCCACATGATCAAGAACTTAAGCTTGGAATGGAGCACTCCAACAACAAACTCAAACTTTCTGCTCACAGTTGATGGATGTACACCAAATCGATATGCAAGGTCTTGGCCACTAAGTCCAAGCCGCAATCGCATCAATGTCAGTAAAAGCTGCTTGAATGGTGTTAGTGCTTCAGGACGTCCAGAACTTTGCGTTAGATAAGGCTTAACATATATGAGGAGTTTGGACAGTAAACTCCAGGATGAAAGACCTGTATAATGTAATACTTTGCCATCATCATTTTCAAAAGAGATTTCACCTAGTGAGAACTCCTCCAGCTCTTTTTTAAGACTAGCATTTAAAGTGGTCAAATGCTGTACTTCATCACTTAAATTTTCAATGTCTTCACAGGTCATATGTGTTTGTGTTTCCACACCAGATATATCTAGAACTGGTTGCTGTTCATTGCAAACGGTGGCTTCTTCTGATAGGTCTTCAAATTCCTCCAACCTTTCTTTTCTTCTAGCAGATTCTTCTACCACACTTTCCCTTTTTCTTGAGGTTCGTTCAGCAGCTCTGACAAATCTTGCATTACTCTGCTCTGGTTGACCTTCACTTCCATGCCCAAGATGTACTGAAGGGACCCAGTCAGGATTTACATTGTCAAAAAAACTGGCAGGAGAACCAGAAAGAAAGTGTTTTGAGCATACCCTTATGTGGCAGTACCTGTCAGGAGTGATGTCTTGTCTCCTAATTTTTGCTAGCCATTCGGTTGTCTTGCAGTGCTGAGCTCGAGCGCTTGAGAACCCTGGCGGGGAATGATACTAGGAAGCCTATAAAAACGAACTCCAATGTTTCTGGATCTGTCTCTACGATTATGGCAGTTGAGTATAGCACAAATCACCATTGCTACGAACTCCGGGTGGTGCACCAAAATGGCCGCTAGTGGGTGTGGCTACCCTTTGCAAAGATGATAAGAAACTCCTCCGTAAAGTTTAATTGCATTCATACCAACCCCTCGCCACCCCGCACTACCTGCCACGCCCACCAATGTCCCCCACCTAACTGCTCCCGGGTTTTGCGCGGAAGGGCAGTGCACGTCACGACTAGAATAGATGGGAGAGACCTCGCAAGTGAAAACGGTTTGCTATAAAAGGTGCTAAATAATTCAGGTTTCGCTAGGGAAGTGCCGGAAGAGTGGAAATAATACAACAATAGCGGATTTTTTTTATATTTGCAATGGCAACAAAATTTAGTGGCGCTGTACAATCAAAGCCTACTAGGAGAGAAGAAGAATATGTTCCAGGGGCTGAAGAAGATCTTTATAAGATTTTAGTGATTGGAGAAACTGGAGCTGGTAAAACTTCTTTCATTAAGCTTATACTAAATTATGCACAGAATCACTATGGAAAATCGTTTGAGCTCAGTGAGATATCAAAGATGCTCCAAGTGCAAAGATTTAGCGAAACTCAATGTGCAAAAAAATGTGAAAGCGATACAATAAAATGCTCAAGGTATATAGCAAATTTTCCAGATTTTATACTAGGAGTCATTGATACTCCAGGATTTGGTGATACTAGACCTGAATACAAGGAAACCAATACAGCAAGAATCATTGCAGCTATTAAGAAAGAAAGATATCTCAATTGTGTTTGCCTTATTGTAAATGGCACTCAGAGTAGACTAACTTCAGTAGCTGAAGAAGTCATTCGAGAAGTAACATCAATATTGCCAAAATCCATAATGAATCAAGTCATAGTTGTATGCACGAAAACTCGTGATAAAGGCAGTTTGGAATTTTCTTCTGATATGCTCAGGGAGTTTGGTATGATTGTTCCCAAAAAAAGTTTATTTTATTTGGATAATCCTTATGCTAAGTGGGAGAGAGCACAAGAAACTGCCAGTTACTCCGAGAATGACAGCAGTGAAGAAGACGATTCAGATGAGGATGAAAAAGATAGCGAGTTAGCCAAACGCTTTCAAAAATGCCACAAAAAATTGGACAAAATTATTACGAATATACACACTTTTCCACCTACTCCCACATTTACATTTGGTCAGCTACATGAAACAGTAAGTGAAATTGAGCATGTTATTGCAGAAATTGAAGCAGAATATCACAACAAAAGAGAAGTAGAGGATAAAATAAGTGAGTTACAGCTTTATCTCAAAACAAATGAACCTATTGAAAAAACAAAAGTGCACTATTATTCCAGAATTGTAGTAAAGACATCAAAAAAGGAGAATTTAATTTGCCATGAAAATGGCTGCTATAGTAACTGCCATTCGAACTGTGATTGCTGGTTTGTATTTTTAACCCCACGAGCGTGCAAGATGATTGAGAAGGGGGTGTGCCAACGTTGCTCACATTCCGTAAAATGTCACAAGATAACTAAGTACTACTTCTACCGAGAGGAGGCTGAATTACCAATTAAAGAAATTCCAGATTTTAAAAGCATTCAAGAGTCGGTAAAGAGTAAGAAAGGGTTACTTGATGTTAAGGAATTACATCGGATAAAAAGTGAACAAATTATTGATAACCTAACTGATAAACTCAAAATACAATTGGATAAATTTCAAGGGATAGGAACAAATTGTCATTTTCTGAAGGCAGCTGAAAAAATAATTTCTGAAATACGAGAGCGAATCAATAATATATCAGGCTATAAGCACAAAGCTGGTATCACTGAAATCCTTGATAATACACTGGCAGTAATCCAAGATCCTCTTACTGTTACAGACAGTTATGCCAAATATCGCTGGGCATGTGGATATCTGGAAATTGATCCAGACAATCGTGACCCAAGTCTTATATCAAGGCAATTTAGACAACATGCCAGAGCTTGCCATCCTGATTCAGGGCATCAAGATGAAGAATCTCGTAAAATGTTCGTTTTTCTGAACCATGCAAAAGAAGTTTTAGTAAAAGGTGTTTCCAATTTTTTTTCCAAAGCAAAATAAGACAATTCTATGTCACCCTGTATAATTATTTTGTGATTGCAATTGTAGTTATATTAATTGTCCTTATGTATTTTTATGTACATGTTACTGTCAGTAAAAAGTTTTGTATCCTCTATAACATTTTTTCCTTGAAATTTACTTTTATTAAAATGTATCAATGTGTCAAGAAATATATGTATGTAATTATTACATTAGTCAGTGTGTATGGCTAAATATTTCACCAGCTGGCTAATTTATTTATTCATATTCACACACCAGCTGGCTAATTTATTTATTTATTTTCACAGTCAGGGATGTAATAGTACTGCTCATACATTCAAAATTGTACTGGAGGGGGGGGGGCAGGAAATTGCAGTACAATTGCAATCTAGCAGGGGGGGTTCCCCTGCAATAACATAGCATGGTAACTACTACTTGAAATAAACACAGAAACTAAGGCGGCAACTAAGTGAAATGCCAGTTAGCTAAGTGAAATAAGTACCAGTTAGTGAGCATACGTGTGGTGCTAGCCTTCGAAACTTTCAGTTTGAGTTGTTCTAGTTGGAGAAAATTTCAAACCGCAGATATTCTATTCGTGTATGGAATTAGTTCAGCAGATTTGAGTCAGATTTGAGGAGACATGGGTTGAGAACTAAGTTCTGGAGGAAAATAATCCTGAAATACAGAGACAGTGTGAATGGTACAGCGTATGTGCGTTGCAAATGATTGAAGAAAAAAAGCTGACCTACTATTAATGAGTAACAGCCTGGGTAACCTCCGCTATTTAAAATTAATAGCGCTCAAAAAGCAATTGAAATAGCATGAGGAAAAGCCAAGTGCTATTACAATGCATTAATCATACTATTAATCCCGAATAGCATGCTATTACTCATACATAGTACATTAGTGACAAGTATAGAAATAATAAGCAAAACGATAATTAAATTTCTGAGCCTAATTGTGAATAAGTGAATTTTGAACAACAACAATAAACAATGCCCAGTAGAGTGCAAAAAAATACTAGCTAAGTGGACTAATATCTGTTATTTTTGTTGTCTTCTCTGTGGGGTTAAGTATCTTATGAAGACATATACTTCATATTATCACTATTTTTGAGGTCTGCATCACATGGATATGTTCTAATAAATGTCAACTCCTAAGTCACACACAAAAAAGCAAACAATTCACTCCAATTTCAGTGTATTTAGTTATTAAGTTGCATTATACTTGGTAAATTTAAGAGAAAAATTGTACCTACACTTTATAATTTAATCTAGTAGCTATAGACACCACATGTGCAGTTATTACATCAAAATTACTCTTTATGAAGATCAAGCTATTTTTAAACTGTTAGATTTGTAAATAATGTTTTGTTTTGTGTTCTGTTTAAGTTAGTACATTCAAACATTATTTACTAGGTATTTTCAGGGGTGTGGTAACTGCTAAGACATCTGCTGTGACATGAGAAGTGGATCCTGAATGTGTGATGCCAGCGATTTGAGTAGGCAATTCAATTCAAAGGGTTGACATTCATGTGTAGTATGTGGTGGCAAGCATAGCATGACTACACCACAGTCACGAGCATGCTGAATTGTACATGGCTCAAAATGGGAACTGTGTCCATCAAGCAATAGGAGAATTGGGCGTCCAGACGATGCATTGGGTAGAAAATGATCACTGAGTCAGAACTTGAACAACTCTTGATCTATCCGGCCATTGTCACTAACAGCAAAACGCGAACCATTCACACAATTAGAGTCCATAATAAATGTATTTGTTTTCCAGAAAAAATAATGAAGGGTGGTATGACTTGTCCTGTAGCGCTACCACATCCAATCACTGTTACTTGTGACTTCTGGCCTGATGTACGATAGCGAACCTTTTTCTGTCCCTTTTTTGCTACTATTCTAGGTGGAGGAGGACAAAGAGGCATGCCTGTTTCATCCATGTTATAGACAGATTCAGGGTGCTTGTCAAAACCATGGTCATCCAGTATTTTCTTTAGCAATTCGAAGTAGTTTTTCATGTTTTCTTCATTCATGGCATCCATCCTTACTCCAGCCATAGAATCACCATAAAATTATGCCACCAGCCCCTACTGACTGAAAGTGCTTTCACAGACCATTTTTGCCGAAGGTATATCTCAACTAAGCAAAGGACATCTCTACGAGTCTTTCCATACCCAATGTTAGCAGCACTTATAAGATAATCTGCAAGACCTTGCTCTTCATCTTTTGTCAAGTATGGCTTTGGACCGGGGTTGACGCCATGTGTCACTCTTCCACTAAGTCAGTCCTTAAGAATACTACGAGGAACCTGGTAGTTATCAGCTGCTTGATTCATTGAAAGCCCATCATTTATAACAGCCTGAATAGCTCCCACCATCTGATTATCTGACCATTTATTTCTTTTGCTGTTTCGGTTGACCTGTGTGGACGGGCTTGACCTAGATTGAAGTTGTCGTCACCTGAATCCTTTGTATTTCTTATTGGCCATTCTAAAAATAAAAATTAAAAATCAATCAACTTAGACACAAGCATAGTAAGAGAAATATCTAAACATCACAGTTTCACAGAGAGGGGCAGTCTCTTGAATCTCTATCCCCCTGCTAAGTTTACCCTCTCAGAATATTTTTCATTAATTTGATTAAATATTTCCCCCAATGCTCCCACCTGAAGTTAACCATTTTAGTGCATAGGACCACACAATAATCCATGTGAAGTGAATATTGTTTATGTGTATCATATAATATTAGCTACAAACATGAGTGTGGCTGAACACTAAAAGTTTCCCCACTCCAGCCAAAATCCTGGATAAAACTCTGACCATCTAAAGTAATACAAAAAGGTGCAAGTCTATTTGCTTTATAAGTCAAGTTAAATCAAAATTTCTGACTTTTACACAAAATAGCCAGCCCATTTACTGCACCGGGTAAACAGTCTAGTTCAACTAAAATAGATCACCATATCAATAGATATAGCAGTTTTGGAACTAAAAGGTAAAGCTACGACTGATCACTCAACAGCATTTTATGGTGGGTAATATATGTACCCTAGAGAAAGTCCTCCCCCTCCCCCTCAATAGAAAATATTCCTAACCATACTCTTTCTTAAAATTAACTTGCTGTACTTAGTATTGACGATAAAATACATTCACCGTCCAACCAAACTTTCACACTACATAGCGTTTTTCTAGTTTGCTTTACTTAATTCAAACGTTTGCCACAAAGTATATGCATGTCACTACAATACCCATTTTCGTTCTCGGTTTGCCACCAAAATCGTGCCAAGCATGCAGATAACTAAGTTGAAGTCTATGCGCAAGTATTTCACTGTGTGAACATTCAAACTGAGCTTTGCAAATGTATGCATGTGCAAAATTCAAAGCGAGAGTAACAATGCATTTTCACTTCACCAGTACCACAATATAACAAATGTGAACAAAAAATGTGCATTGAGCTTTTCCATGCATGGCATAACATTAGGTAAAGATTATAGCCTGCTCTCCTATCACCCACCCATAGGTAAAAAATCATACTCAAGTCCAGTAACTAGTTACATCACAACATAACTAGCTAGGTACATACCTGTGAATAACCACGGTAGTGATCACACGTATGTGAATGCCAGTCTTTGAAATCGTTTCTATCTTTAGTAAAGCAAAAGGTAAGGTGACAGGTTTTACACGTATATTTTGTTTTAACTCTGATATTTCTCACTATCCTGCAATAATCACAATCCTTAGGCTCAGTTAAAAATTCCAACTGGTGAGGAGCACGAACTGAGCAATACTTTCTATATGAATGACCCCATACATCATTATCCAAATATATCTTGCTAGCTTCACGATTATCTGGACGAGATTCTTTTGAACCCATTAAAAGAAACTAGACGACTACTAAAGCATGTCCACATGGACAATATCACGTGAATACTCAATAGCATGTGGGGCTAAGTAAATTAAGAACCTGGTCAATTTGTGGCTAGCTACTTCCTACCTCTAATTTGCCATTTCTACGCTAACGTACACATACTGTTAAAAGACTATGCAATACTTATGCAGCACACAATTCCAGGAGTTTTGCAGAGACGCTGACTGCTACAGAACAGCAACTAACTTCCACCGGAGAACATCAACAAAACAGCTTCTTACTTAGATAAGACTGTAAACATCTGTCTCTGTACCGCTACAGAACAGCAACTAACTTCCGCCAGACCTAACTCTAAACATCTGTCCCTGTACCGCTACAGAACAGCAACTAACTTCCACCAGACAACATCAACAAAAGCAGCTTCTTACTACAGAACAGTAACTAACTTCCATAAGACCTAATAGCCTATTATATTTTTACAACCTAAACTTGATATCGTATAGGTGATCTACAAGCAAGATGTCAATAGATTAGACCATGTAGTCCTCATTGCCAAGTGAAAGTTAATTAAATAATAATGTGTGTGTATACAATATGTATATATAAAACTAACCCCCAAATCAGAATTAAAGTTGTATTAACTTATGATCTGCTCACTTCCTCGATTCCCCACCCTTTCTTCCCTCCCCCTCCCACACACACATACACACACCCTCTTTTTGCCTTCTTTGACCACTATCATCTGGTTGTGGAGATGAATATTCTTCCAAAAATTAAATATGTAAGGAAAAACACACATAGCTACAAGATACTCAATTGGGCTATGACAATTAAGTTTTCAAAACACTTTAATCCCCAACTTGATATGTAGCAAACTTGATTTTCATAGCTTTCTACTTTGTGAGAGAATATTATTTCCAACACAGGTACATGAACCTATTATGGAATTAAAAACATTATTCAGTCAAATGCCTCATGGGTAACCCCCACTTCTCCTTGTCACATAAAACAATTCATCAGTCTGCACGTTTGTAATTTGTAAAATTAAAAACCATTTACACCTTATTAACACTAGTGACTGTGAATCTGGAAGTAATGGCACTAGGAGAAGGTTGCTAGAAAAAATTTGGTAAAATAGTAGTTAGGCAGCACAGCTCTAAAAAGCGAATATTCTGTGCAGCAGAATTATATATAAAAATGGGGCCCCTCTAATTAGCAAGAATTTTCACACTTTTTATAAAGTGTCTTTTCCCATCCATTACTCCACTATTTTATCACTAAAGAAATATTCAATGAATAAAAACAATCTTTGAATAAAAAGAGAATTTTCGTTGGTCTGTTGAGAGTGAGACTGTAGCATAGCAGTACCCCAACAGTATAAATACAGAATTGAAGTATTTGTTTGCGAGTCGGTTGCTGTACTCAGTGGCAGAGCGCTTGTGTGTTAAGCAAGCGGTCCTGAGTTCGATTCCAGATGGCGACCTAATATTGATAATTCTGAATTGTTTAAAATAAAGGCCTGTGAAATTAAAAGAATACATCTAAGTAAAAGAAGGCTGAGAAAGAAATTATGAAATGATAATAATCACATGATAGTTGGTTTTACTTCCTTTTCACTGGTTCCAAAAGATACTGTTCGGTTCAAAATGTTGATGTAGTGAATCCATTCTGGAATATGGAATGCTGTGTAGATACTAAAATGACTTTCTGCTATAAAAATAATTGAAAAAATATCAGGAAAAAAAATGCACAGAATAGCTACTCTGTCAGACTAACATCAGCTAGGTCTTCAAAACATTGTAATTCTCAACTTGATATACTCAGTGACATGTTTTCACAGTTTTCATAGCAATAATTGTTTTGGAGGGAGCAGTATCTTGTATTCCCAGCTTAATTGGTCAAAGAATCTTAGACTTTTAATAATTTTGACCATATATAAATTAAATTTGACATGACAACAATTATTATGTTGTTGACTATCTAAGTCGTATTTTTATCAACTTAGTATGGCAGGATTTGACAGTTGACAGTAGGACAATATCAGTTGGCATTGTAATGTGTTGTGATAGTAGGACAAGATCATTTGATATTGTAACGTGTTGTGATTGTAGGACAAGGTCAAAGAAAATATTTGTAGACCAATGTGATCAGGATGTGCTCATGGCCACATTGGACATTAATTCAGCGAGCGAGCGAAGCGAGCGAAGCTGACTCTCAGTCGTGTTCAATTGAGATTTCAGATATTATATATATGTAGGTATGTATGCGTACGTCAAAAAATTTCGCCCGCGCTTCTAATTACGTAAGTTAGGTAAAGCGTTCACAGTTCCAGTATTTTTCAATTAAGTTTCAACCAAAAAGTTTATAGCTACTCTCTCCTTGGCGAAAGACTGAATGGCAAATTGCCAAGCTGCTCTTCTTTGCCACTGCTTTCGAGTTTATTCAGGTAATTCTGTTATTGTTAACTCTTCATGCCTAATCATTGCTATTATTTAGTGTTTTCCTTCACAAATCATCGTTACCTATACTCATATATTTACTCGCTCGCCATGCATTTGCGCTATTCGAGCGCACCACTAGTTTTATTAATTGGCGAGCGAGCGTAGCGAGCGAGACACTTACAGGGGTAAAAATGAAAAATCGGGGATGTTTGTTTATTGGCGAGCGAGCGTAGCGAGCGAGACACTTACAGGGGTAACACAATCGAAAATCGGGGATGTTAGTTTATTTATTTATTTATTTATTTATTTGTATATATGTATGGACGTACGTAAGGCATTTTTGTACTTTGACCCTCGCGTTTTTGTGTTAGTTCGGTTGCCGACCCCGTCCAAAATTGCACTAAACAGAATCCTCTGGTTTATCGATCAGTACCCGTATCACCCTAGAAATTGAATTGTTTACCTTTTTGAATTCTTTTGCGGGTGCAGTTAAAACTTGAAAACTTAAGGGACTTCCATTTCTATTCGAGTTAGTGGCGATGGTAAGTCAATGCGCTCTTTGTCATGGTTATAAGCCGTGCGCAACAGTATTTATTTGAAAATATATTGTCCACTAGACTACTGCGAAGGTAAGTCTGTGTAGGTGCATGTCCAGTTGTGTCAAAGCATTGTGTGTTACAACCACTACTTAGCTAAAGAATATCACAAAGAAAACTTTTAAATAACGTGTATTGTTTTGTTGTTGTTGTTTTTTCCTTCAATTCAAGCAGTTGCAGAGTGTTAGTTGTTACTATGGCACTGAAATCCCTTTACCCTGTATGCTAAATAAACAAACTGGACCTTATTTTCAGTAGCTTTAGTGTTAGAAGTCAAAATCATTCATATAAAAATATTATAGTCTTTAGGCTCGCTCGCCATTTGTGCTCAAGCACATCACTAGTTTGTATATATGTTTGGACGTACGCAAGGCCATTTTGTACTTTGACCCTCGCGTTTTTGTGTTAGTTCGGTTGTCGACCCCGTCCCAAATTGCACTAAACAGAATCCTCTGGTTTCTCGATCAGTACCCGTATCACCCTAGAAATTGAATTGTTTACCGTTTTGAATTCTTTGCGGGGTGCAGTTCAAAACTTGACAGGGACTTCCATTTCTATTCGAGTAGTGGCGGTGGTAGTCAATGCGCTCTTTGTATGGCACAGTATTTACCTGAAAATACATTGTCCACTAGTACTGCGAAGGTAAGTCTGTGTAGGTGCATGTCCAGCTGTGTCAAAGCATTGTGTGTTACAACCACTACTTAGCTAAAGAATATCACAAAGAAAACTTTTAAATAACGTGTATTGTTTTGTTGTTGTTGTTTTTTCCTTCAATTCAAGCAGTTGCAGAGAGTTGTTACTATGGCACTGAAATCCCTTTACCCTGTATGCTAAATTAACTATGTCGCCTGCTTATTAGTTACATTTAATCACTCGCCTTTTTGCCTTCTCTTCCCTTCCCTTTAACCTTGTTAACATTTTCTATATCTAGCCTGAGTATTTCATATGTCCTGCAGTTTGTGGGTGCCACCCTCAATAAAGACTGGTCCCTTGTCATATTATTGTATTTATTGAGTACACAAAAAAAACTCAAAGAATCTCAGACTTTTAATAATTTTGACCATATATAAATTAAATTTGACATGACAACAATTATTATGTCGTTGACTATCTATGTCGTATTTTTATCAACTTAGTATGGCAGGATTTGACAGTTGACAGTAGGACAATATCAGTTGGCATTGTAATGTGTTGTGATAATAGGACAAAATCAGTTGATATTGTAATGTGTTGTGATTGTAGGACAAGATCATTTGATACTTTAATGTGTTGTGATAATAGGACAACATCAGTTGATATTGTAATGTGTTGTTATTGTAGGACAAGGTCAAAGTAAACATTTATATACCAGTGTGATCAGGATGTTCTCATGGCCACATTGGACATTTATTAATAGTTGTAGAATTGAAGGGAACAATTTTTTTTATAGATCATTGACTTGCCTATAACAAAAACAACTTTCAAGGAACTAGCACAAATTGAAAGGCATTATTATTTGAGATTTCACTAACTTAATACATCTATTGTATACCGTTACTTAACATTTCGATAAACCTGACTTGCAAATTGTATTTGGAGAGAATTTGTAGTTGAAAAAATAACCCCATTCTATAGTAATTAGTAGGGTAGTTTCACTACATCCTCAGAAGTATATCAATGTTAACCTTCACTTCTCCAACAATAGGATTCACACACATTTTGCATACCTTTATTTGACGAAAGACATCATTTTTACATAGCTACAGGAAATTACTTCCCCATTCATGGATATTGTAGACAACTACAACAGCAAATTTAACCACCATTGTTGACCAACATTAATAATAACTAAAACAAAGCATGATTTGTATACATAGTACATTTAGTCAAACTTTTAATCACCAGCTGCATGTCTATTATGTGTTTCAAATAATGCAGCATATTTTTTGTATGGATTTCAAATCAGATATAACATGCTTAACTTTCACACAAGCATAAGCAAGGTCATTTGTTTTGCATTGGAGTTTTATACTAGTTGGTTTAATTACTGACAAGCAGTTTATAGTTACTATAAAGGAAAAACAAAACTAAATGTATTATAACATTTAGTAAGCCATTAGCAATCACTATAGTGCTAGCATCCCTGTCCATATATTCATATGTAGTGTCACGAGTTGTTATAGATACCATTATAGCATGAAGATGTTCAAAACAATCCAAATTTTTTTTCATATGCTCATGTTGATATATCCAGCGGGTTTACATAAATAATTTAATTTAACTAACTTGGTATTTTATTTATGTTCAAGAAACATTTGCCTTTTGAGCTATTTTTAAAGAAATTTGAAATCCTGTGATAACACCATTCATATTTCGAATAATGTTGTAAACTACATGCATGCATGACACAGACAATGTGAAATGCAGTGTACATCGGTGTCCTTACTGTTCTCTGCTGATAGCAAGCCTTGCACACCACATCAAACTTCCATATTAGAGGGCACCATCATATCCTTGTCCTCTATAATCTTGAAAATCCAAGTCATACTTCAATAAAGTTTCCTTAATCCTCGTAGCTAAAGCATCACCAGTAGTGACAATGTCTAAAAAAAACTCTTCTCTTATGCAATCTTTACTGACTCAAATCTAATGGAAACTTGTCCTTTATAAAATAAATCACTGACTTCATCACATAATATGGAATAAAATGTGGCTTCTTTCATTTCACCAATTATATTTCTCTAATGTAATCTATAAATATTACTTCAATTAGTTAATTGATTTTGGATTGTTTTTAAAGCTACTTAACAATATATAATGTGCCAAAAGAGTTACAACGCCATTCACAGCAATTTCAAACTTGCTTCATGAGCCAACACCTGTCTGCCCCCAAAATCTCCCACATAGATAGTCATAGAATCAACTCATTGGACAAAAAAGTACTGATAGACAATAATGATTAAAATACTGAGTTAGAGAATTTTAATTGAAGAAAGAAAGTGAGGGGAAAATTTATATGTTGATAAGAAGCAGCTGTTACTTCAATAGGTTCAACATTCATTTTAATGTAGAGGCCCAGAGGCCCAGCATTGGTATAAGGTATGGCAGTCAAAAAATTTTCAATTTTCCAAATATCATGTAACATTTATCAGTTTTAATATCTTTTATAAAATTAATATTTCTTGGCACATTGAACACAACTATACAGTTAATTAGAAATTATTTCATGGATAAAAGTCTGTACATGCATGACAATAACTAGCTAGTACACAAATTAGGTACAAGGATGAAACAATTAAAGAATACATACATATAAAATGTTTAAAATAATATATACAGGGTAACATCATTGTCTTATTTTGCTTTGGATATAAAATCTGGAACAGGTATTTTTAATCCTTTTTTAGCTAAAAACTCTTTTGCATGGTTCAGTAAAATAAACATTTTATGAGAATCTTCATCCTGGCGCCCAGAATCTGGATGGCAAGATCTGGCATTTTGTCTAAACTGCTTTGATACCATGGTAGGATCAGGATTTTCCGGATTAATTTCAAGATATCCACATGCCCAGCGAAACTTGATATCATGGTCCACCACAGCAATGGGATCTCTGATTATAGACATAGTATTATCTAGGATTTCAGTGATAGCAACTTTGTGTTTGTACGCCGTTATATTACTAATTCTCTCTCGCATTTCATAAACTTTTTTTTCAGTTGACCTAACGAAGTGACAATTTGTTCCTATCCCCTGAAATTTAAACAATGCTTTTTTGAGTCTATCAGTTAGGTCATCAATAATTTTTTCAGATTTTTTCCAATGTGATTCTTCAATGACAAGTAAGCCTCCCTTACTCTTTACTGATTCTTCAATGTTTTTAAAATCTGGAATATCTTTAATTGGTAGCTCAGCTTCCTCCTGGTCAAAGTAGTACTCAGTTAATTTATGATCTTTTAATGGATGAAAGCAATTTTGGCACTCTCCCTCCTCAACCATCTTGCAAGCTCGAAGGGTTATAAATGTAAACCAGCAATCACAATTCAAATGACAATTTCTATAGCAACCATCTGTATGGCAAATTAAATTTTTCTTTTTTGATGTCTTGACAACAATTTTAGAATAGAAATGCAACTTTGTTTTTACAATAGCCTCATTTTCTTTGACATATTCCTTCAGTTCTTTTATTTTACTTTCAACTTCCCTGTTGTTGCGGTATTCTGTTTCAATTTCAGCAATAACATGTTCAATTTCACTTATTATTTCATATAGCTGACCAAAGGTGAATGTTGGAGTTGGTGAGAATTTCTGTATAGTTTTGAAAAATTTGTCCAATTTTTTGTGACATTTTATAAAGGAACTGGTTAACTCCCTATCCATTTCTTCTTCATCGGAGTCATCTTCTTCACTATTGCTGTTTTCAGAACGACTGGTAAGATCTTGGGCTTTCTCCCATTTTGCATAAGGGTTATCCAAGTAAAATAAGCACTGTTTGGGAATAATTATACCAAACTCCTTTAGCATAGCAGGGGAAAAATCTAAATTGCGTTTATTAGGAGTTTTTGTGCATATGACAATGACTTGATTCATTATAGACCTTGGCAATATTGATGTTATTTCTTCGATGACTTCTTCTGCTACAGAAGTTAGTCTGCTCTGGGTGCCATTGGCAACAAGGCAAACACAATTAATATATTTTTCCCCCTTAATAGCTGCAATAATTCTTGCAGTATTGGTTTCCTTGTATTCAGGTCTAGTATCACCAAATCCAGGAGTATCAATGACTCCTAGTCGAAAATCCTGAAAATTTGCTATATACTTGGTACATTTTGTTGTGTCACTTTCCCATTGCTTTCCACTTTGAGTTTCAATGTGTCCTTGCACTTGCAACATCTTGGACACCTCACTGAGGTCAAAGGGTTTTCCATTATGACTTTTGGCATAATTGAGAAGAAGCTTAATAAAAGAAGTTTTACCAGATCCAGTTTCCCCAATCACTAACATCTTAAAAACCCCTTCACCACAACTTCGATGGTGTTCTTCTCCTCCAGTAGGGTTCGATTTTAGAACGGAAGTAACTTTTGTTGCCATTGCCAATATTCGGTAAATCGCTTTTTTCTTCCTCTTTCTAATAATCCTGCTCTCCTACTTTTTCTGCTCTCCTACTTTTCCTGCTCCCCCAACTTCCAGAGTGGCCAGAATGAGAAAACCCTACTCCTGTAGCGCCCCTTATAACCAACGTTTTGCCACCAGCGGCCACACCCTCTATAACACGAAACAGCCTCCTCCGCTCCATACAATACGGCATGGCTGGCGACTGCTTTCTCAATGTTTGTTAATCTCGCGGAGACAGACTCCTTAGTCTCGAGCCAGACCCCTTTACCTACCGCTAGGCTGTGTAACGGTGTGGTGGCAACATATGTTGTACTGCTCTCTGGGGGAAGATGAGGTTCTGGATGTGGTTCTAGTCGTGTCGTCAATGCACATAGTTAACCGTATCCACTCAAGTGGGCCCATTGCTATTTGCAGTTTTGTAGAATTTGATGATAGCAAGCACTCCACAATAGTTGTGGAACTTTCAGCCAAGGATTCCTAAAATAGGATAACTAAAGAAGGGTTGAAGGAATTGAAGATACAAATAACTGAGGTCTTGCATTTGACCAATTAACTAATGGACTTACCTAGCAACAGTTGCTTTGGAGATCAACAGAAGTTGCACGGCTTTTTCTAAGCATTTTGAGTTAGTATGCTGGCTCACTTGCAAGCAGGTACCAAGCCAAAGTTCTTGTAAATGGTTTGTTTGGAAACAGTTCTTGAGCGGAGCGAGTGAGACATTCTCAGGGGTAACACAATTGAAAATCGGGGATATTTATAATCGAGCGAGCGACGAGCGAAGCGAGCCAGCATGGGGTGGATAATGCAATATCGGGTATATGTTATGTGTGTATGTATGCCCTTTAAACGCGTGCGCGGGAAACTTTTTTTTCCTAAAAACTCGGCTTTTTAGGTTTGACCCCAGTTTATTCTGAAACTACAGCATTAAACAAGCCTTACTTTAAACTTAAGCTCCGAAGTATGAGAAAATTCCGGCGAAAACCGTTGTTTTTCAACACACAAAAGTTGCTGATGGTTACTATGGCATTGAAGACCCTTTTCCAGACGTAATTTCAAAACTTCGCGGTTTTAGGGGGGATACGGAGTGCCGCTTGTTGATCAAGAGCCATTGGTGGTCAGAATACCGTACAGTCGTTACGCCACCCACCAGAAAACGCCGGTTTTTATTGCACCGCGTACTAGGATTACGTCATCTGGTAAGCTGACCCGGGAATAAAGAGAATTGTAAGCCGATTTTCAAGGCTAATATTTTGTGAAAATATTCCTAGTAAGCCCTCAACTAAGCATTATTTTAAAGAATAACTCTTACATATTAATATCCACCTTTTGCTACTTAAGTATCCATTATCTACTGCTATTTAGATGGCTCTTTCTGAACCTCGTTTCGATCAGTAAATGTGAATAGCCTCAACTAGTCACTATTAAACAGCGTTCCTGACCTCTCTTTTGCTCTCATAATTTAAGTGCTTGTCTATTTAAGGTAGAACTATCATATCTGAGAATTTAAAGCATGTTCTTAGAATGTAAGGTTATTTTGTAGAGGTGTAAATATAGACTATAATGAGACAGCTTCATAAAGATATTAAATGAACACATGTCTAATATAAAGAAGTTATGGTCATACTAAAAATGTTATAAGGTTATCATAACATGACTATATTAAATAACAGTTCTTTGACATTAAATAAAAATGTAACTGAAGGATTAATTCTGTTGAGTAAGTGATGTGACCGTGAAATAATAACTAAAAAAAAAAGACAAAAACAAATAACATCACAAAAGTAAGAAAGAAAAATGGGAGAAAATTATGGTGTTTAGTCATCATCACTACTGGTTTCATCTTCACCATCGGTGATGCTATCGAAAAAATTGACACTTGCCACATCTTCAACACTGTCACAGTCGCTTTCACCTTCACTGCTGTCATCATCTGCTTGATCCTCAATTTGATCAACTCCAAATATGTCTTCCATCAGATGGTCAATTTCTTCATCTAAGGTAGTGTATCTACACAATAAATAGATTTTATATGTGTGTTCCACTGATTTATTTGTTCACCATTGAAACTTAATTTTATTTTAATATAGATTAGTTTTAATATGATTGTATAAAATAATTTTATAGTAAAATAATTATATTGTATACACACATCAAAAAATTACCTTTCAATTCTGACCAGTTCATCTTCTTCTTGGTGTACAATATCTTGTGTGTTTTGGCAATTGGTACAGCGACATCCAGCACCACAAAGTCTGGAACTTTTTTTACAGCCACATCTTCCAGTTCTACATCCTGACTTGCAACCACATCCATTCATGAGTAGTTTCACATTTTGCCTCACTGATTGGATGTTTTCCGCTGTATCCCAAAGTATTTCAATGCTCTGATGTCCTACAATCCAACCATTGCCATTCAGGGAAGCAAGCATCATTTCGTTGCATTCTGCCTGCTGCCACATATGAAGTACCCAACAACTCCTTAGCCAGTGGTAATGAAGAGCATCAAAAGATGGTATACTCTCATTTTCTGTGGATATTCTATCCCAAATGGTCTGGCGTATCAAATCAAGCCACTTCTTGTGTCTCTCTTCTATAGCAGTTGAAGGTTCAATTGAATTCATGAGAGAAGATGGAGTTTCCCCCAAGAAAGCATTTGCATGCTTTTTGAAGTAAGTATTTATTAAAATATTGTGAAATTAAATACTATTTTTTATTACAGCTACTGGACAAACCTGTAGAAGAACTGGTACTTTCAGGAGGAAAGAGATTTCTTCTAGGGTTGGATTCACTAGAACTCATTCTTCTCACTGACATATACTTATCTCAGACCATGTTTTCATAAGACACTTGTTAGAAACCATGCAATCACCCACATGGACCAACATGTGGCTTTTGACTGACCATTTACCAACTTGCTACCATTTACCCACTTGATAATCCTTACCTTTTCTAATGAATATTCAATGAAGAAATTATGCCATGAAATTAGATGCAACAAGAATGAAAGTCAGTATTCAACAATTTTAATCCTTGATTTCAATAATGCATATATTTTTAACGAGATTTATTGGTCAGGAACGCTAGTTAATAGCAATGTGTGGGATGACTCTCTGGAAGCCATTTCGAAATGCTCATAAAGAAGCCAGCACAAAGGGCGTCTAGGGACTCCTTGGGTATTCTATGAACAGGCAAGCACTAGTTTAATCTTTATTCTTCAATTGTACGTCTTTTGGACGGCAAAAGCCAGGTAGTTTCAACATTTTGAGGCTCAATAAGTAGCCATTATTTATTCCAATTTAGCGCCTTTTGCGCGGGCTCTCGGTAGACTACTTCCGGTTTGCAAATAAATTTGTACGGGTGGCGTAACGACTGCGTAGTATTAAGGCTAACGAAGCTACTACAACTTCAGTGAAGCCGAGGTAAGTATGTAATTCCATATTTGTTAGCTATATATGCAAAAATAACTCTGGCCTTTCTTTTTTGTAGCTAAGAGCTTGTTGTCAAAGGTCAATTCAAATAGTCAGAATGGCTTAAATTTGATACTACGGAAGTTAATACTGCTCAAGAAAATGAGGTAAGAAAGTAATTTTGTATTTGTGTGCTAACATTGATGGTCTTTTGTTTTGTAGCTGAGAGCTTGTCAAGAATGTGAGGTAATTCACATAATCAAAGTAACTTCAATTTGATACTACAGAAGTTATCAATACTCAGGAAACTGAGGTAAGTAGTAATTCCATATTTGTTGGCTAAAATTACAAATAACAACACTTGTTTTTATTTTTTTTGTCGTAGCTGAGAGCTTGTCCAAGAGTTACTGGTATCAGAATGGCAGATGTTTGATACTACAGAAGTTACCATTAATAAGGTAAGTTATTGGATGTGCTTCATTACTACCTTTGATAATGTTTTCGGTAGGTAACAAATTCTAAGTGGGTGGGGATTTATACTAGTAGGGAAGGGACACCCTCCTCCTCCCTAGTCTTGCATAGCCAGACTCCTTTAGAGGGTTTCATACAGACTATGGGAGCCCTGGGATTTCCCCCCCTAGGTTCACTTTTCCCCCTACCCTAAATTTCTTAATTATGTTCCCCCCCCCCCCCCCCCCCTAAAATTACACTTCCTCAAAATCAACATTTCTCTAGTTCTGGTCCTTCAATACCAATTCCTATAAGCATAAATGATGTAGTTTTTGTGGAGTCACAGAGTGACTTCATATTGCTTAAGTCCTCCAGAGAGTGACACTATAAACTTAGTCTCCCTGTTTCGAGGTCAGGGTCAACTAATGTCCCTCTGATTGTGCTTAGAGTTCCTCCTATTCTATTGCATTGTTAAAGAGTAGTCGCTACATTCTAAATTAGTTAGGTGCTGTGCAACCATCATGAACTACTGTTTTTTAGGGTCCCTCAGGCCTTAAGTAGTGCCCTTGCTGCACTCGGGATGTAAAAACCTAAGGCCTCCCATGACCCTTAAAATGGTAGTTCTTTTGGAGGTAGCGCCTCACTATTAACTACCAAATATCTATGCCTCATCCCAGTTTAATTTTCAGCCTCAACCACAGCCACTAAGATTTGTGGTGAGGTCCTTGGGTCTTTGCTTAACCTATTGCTTAACCTATAAGCACTAAAAAATAATTTTCGTTCATTGAACGTGGTATATAATGATTAAAAATCCTATCCAGGTTGAGGTCTTGATAAGGAAAAAAGAACATACTTAAAACTGGATTTGTGGTTGTGCCAAGGTGGTAGGCTACCACCTGAGTTACTCCTTGTCTCGCAGTGATCTAAGGTGGGATCATCACCGGGCACACTTGCTATTAACCAATTTGAATATAAAATAATAAAACAATAGAACAACTGAACAAAACCTAAAATGAATTGAGTTTTTATATATTATAATATATCAAAGATGATCAGTACCACACGACTAATGTCAACGATTCTGAAGTGATGACGATACAGTACCACATGTCAAACTATGTTAGGCTGCACAACATCTCCCCTCTCCTCTGGATGGCAAATGCCACTGTTTAGGACACTCCCATTGGATGAGTACTGTGCGATCAACCAAGCCACAAGCAGGTCTGCAAACAACATCAAAGTCGAACTCCTGCAGGAACATGTGTGACACATTCTTAAGTTGAGGTAAGCCAACTAAGTTTTCTAAACACTTTGATTCCCAATTTGATATGTAGTAAACATGTTTATCCTAGCTTTTTAAATTATTAGTGAGAGTTAGTATTCCCAACATAGCTACAAGGAGTTTCTTACCTTTTATGGGATTAAAAACATATCCTTGACATATCCTTGGCACTAATAACCCAGTAACTTTCAACTTGTCACATCAAAATTAAAAGGAATATCACTAGTTTTCATTTTGCAATTCAAACCAATTATATCTTAAACTTTTGAACATTATCAAAATCTTTAGTTGTTTTTATTTTTTTTACATAATCCAGTTTTTCCTATGTAAGATTGGTCTAGAATAAATAAATTTTATATTTTAAAAACGACTTGTCTTCATCAACTATTTCACTCCAATATACAAACGGGAACCTTCACCTAGGCAACAGTATAGATTAGCTTGGTTGATAAACCTATACAGGATTGACCTCCAATTCCAAATGATATTTTATGCATGAATGCAAATAGAGCAAATTCTGGAATAACTATTCAATTACGCTTTCTTAGGTAAAAATCAAAATATGTTCAAACTGTGCAAACTATTTCTATGAACTCTTAAAATACCTGCTGTAAGCCCTAGACACATGAAGTGAAAGATACTTCGTACAGTCGAGGTAGTTGTGTTCAGAGAGCTATATCCTTTTTAAACATAGCAATAATATTTAAAAGATTTTCTCTACACTGCCTACCCCCCTACATTTCATGTGTCTCTCCTACTTCCTATTTTAAGTACTAATTAAGGTTATTAAGGTTATTCTAAACAGTGTATGCTTGTCACCATATCATGCCATACTCTGCATGTGAAGGGAGAATGAATGTCTTAAGGCTGTGGTGACGTGGTGGGCTGACCTACACAGTAGTCAGAGACCCTATCATTATTTGTCATTACAGCTTGGTGACAGTCGCCATTGTTCTGTTAGTCCACTATTAATTGTGACTGATAATTGTATTTTCTTTTTAAACATGAGTTATACAACATAACTATTTTATTATTTCATCACAGTTGGTTTAGCGTAAGTCATCAATCATCGACCACTGACTTTCTTACCGCTGTTTTTTTTTCGTACTCGCAGGTGAGGAGTCAAGGCAGGGCCCATTGCAACTGAAGCGGCCTTCATAACAGATGGCGACAGCAGTGGTCCATTCTAGTCTTAGGAAAGGGCTGAACTGGACTACCTCCCCAGATAATAAGTCGACCATGGCTACGTTAGGTCGACCGCCTCATAGAGATTGTATACAGCAGCCAGTACCCTTCCTCGACCACACGAAAAGATTAATTAAAATAGTGTCGACCACTACCAGTCCAGTCGACCGGGAATTGAGTTCAATGATATTATCCTCGACCGGACATTGAATCTAATGATAACTTAGTCGACCCAGCATTTATACTTGAACTATAATTGTCAATTTTTATAGTGAATCAGAAAAAATTGTTATTAGTTGAAAACATTAAAGCAAATAGCACAAACATAGTCATTAGCATGTCTATCAAGACAGTCAATATGGCTCCAAACCCCACAAGTAGAGTCAGCACATTGGATCCAGTCCGCTGTGACTTCACCGTTGTCATCCACATCATCAATATAAGCACCCATACACACAACGCACATATCACTTGCAACCTTAGGATCTGTATGATCGTTAGTTTTCATTGCCTTGCGTGTGGGATACTGTTTGGGGCCAGAATTAGAAGTTGATGGCTTTTCAATATGACAGTTTTCCTTATCTCTTGCCTTAACATGTCTGCCTCTCTTTACTCTGTCTTGATCTTCTCTTTGTTTTTCTCTTGTTGCTGCCTTAGACTTCCGTTCCTCTTCCTTTCTCAATTTCTCACGTTCTCTCTGCAATTTCTTCTCTTCTCGTTCTTTTTTCTTACGCTGCTCCTCTTCGAGTCTCTGCGCTCTTTTATCCTCTCGTTCCTTCTTCTTTTTTTCTCTAAGTTCTTGTTCCTCTTTTTTTTTTTTGCTCTTTCTGGTTCAATATTTGTAAAGACTCCATGCTAGTTAGTACACGAGCACAAGATTTAATCCCAGTGCCTTTTTTACGGCTTGGAGTAACATTAGGATATTTCAATATTTCAGAGAGCGGAGATCGTGTGGTTAGAGTTTGCACCGGTGTGGAAATTGTAGTTTCACAGAACAAAGTGGAAGACAATTGTTCTGCAGCTTGAGGTGAATAAATACATAAATAAATAAATAAATAAATAATGAACAATCAATAATTAAAAAAACAAAAACAATTAAGTTAAAATAAAACCTTATTGATAATAATGATTAGCAACATTTGTGCTAATCATGGACGCTTTCTCACCTCCCCCCCCCCCCCCCCCAAACCCCTTCTCCCTTTATGAAAAAAAAATTGCACTTTGCTACCACAGGATTCAAAGGTACCTAAATTGGCTTCTAGCAAAGACAATCAATAAAGTTTTTTTAAATTTTATATCATTTGATTGCCTCCATGTCATTATTTCTACCATTTTAAATAATAATCATGACAGAGATACTCTTTCCTCCAACCCCCCCCCCACCGCTTGCCATACACACACATACATACACTCCCTAGCACAAGCCTTCCTCCCTCCTCCTCCTCACTCAAAATTGTAAATTACATGATTTACAAATTATCCCATATGTTCCAATTAAAATCTTAGCTATTTAGTGCATGCGACCAAATATTGACCAGTGTGAAGAAGTAACCTAACTACGACAATCCCTTCGCCCCAACCCTTCCTCCCTCCCAATACTTTTTTATCATCAGTTCTGGCGTAATGATTACTTGCTATTTGATCCAATCTTTCCACTGTACGCATTTTGGAATAGTTTTTTTCTTGTACATGTGTTGTGGTGTTCCAACTGATCATAACATTAATGGGCTAGCCAATTATATCTTACATATTTTTTGTAAATACATACCTGGACATGGAGTGGCTGAACTGGCTGTATCTGCATAGGAAGCGGCTGGACTCACTGGATGAGAACTGGCACGATTCACTGGATCTGGTTGGTAACTGGCACGACTCACTGGATCTGGTTGGGAACTGGTACGACTTACTGGATCTGGTTGGTAACTGGCACGTCTCACTGGATCTGGTTGGGAACTGGCACGAATCACTGGATCTGGTTGGGAACTGGCACGAATCACTGGATCTGGTTGGGAACTGGCACGAATCACTGGATCTGGTTGGGAACTGGCACGACTCACTGGATCTGGTTGGGAACTGGCACGACTCACTGGATCTGGTTGGGAACTGGCACGACTCACTGGATCTGGTTGGAAACTGGCACGACTCACTGGATCTGGTTGGAAACTGGCACGACTCACTGGATCTGGTTGGAAACTGGCACGACTCACTGGATCTGGTTGGGAACTGGCACGACTCACTGGATCTGGTTGGGAACTGGCACGTCTCACTGGATCTGGTTGG
>WLWD01003459.1_pt1 | contig 39537 bp, 35 predicted proteins | sample 6712731 | NCBI WGS metagenome assembly WLWD01 (sample SAMN12718690, study PRJNA576275) | sponge metagenome | isolation source: marine sponge | host: Mycale hentscheli | place: New Zealand: South Island, Marlborough, Capsize Point | collected 2014-11-01
ACAAGCTGGTGGATAACGTTGGACCACATGCAGCTACACTAGATAATACTACGTGCCACTGGGTTCCACTGAGAAATCATCTCCCTGTTGTTATGCTGTGCTTAAAGTGACAAGACACATGATTGGGTATCAGGTAACTCCAATTGTTTGCGTAGGTATGTGGTGATATGGAAGAAGATGAACGGGACCTGGTATCTGGATGTGGACATCTTCAACTCCAACAGTCCTCCATCTTAAGTGACTGGCTGGCCAGGTGAACTCCAGAACTAAAGTGTACTTGTGTTGATTATATTATTGTTGAGTTTGAATTTTGTTTGTGATTTCCAGCTTGATGAGTTTGAAGAATTTTTAAATGAATCTATGTCCTTCGAAATACCAATTAAGTGATAAAGGCAAATTAATAATAATAACAACAACAATGATAATATCATAATAACACTGAAAATAAATTAATTGTGAACAGTTCAATACAGTTCGTTTTAAGCTATTTTAAGGAGGGCCAGAAAGACTACACAAGGACTGTCTAATGCATGTGCACTAATTGACATTCTTCAGGTAGGACACAACATACCACATTCTGATTGTATTATAAACTGGGTCGTGTATGTGTGTTAGTCAGTTGTAATTACCTAGTCAGCATGATTTGACAAAAAACCGACACCAGAATTTACTAAACTACAGAATCCATTCAGTGGCAGGGAGTGGAGATTGCTGGAGCCTCCCCCCCCCCCCCCCCCCCCCCCCCCCCCTTGTATTTTAGGGGCACAATCTAAAGAGGTGATTTCTCACATTAACACTTTACCACAAACACATGCTCTGGAAACTCCTCCTTCCTACCATACCAGAAACATTCCAACAAAAATGCAGCTGTTGATGCAGGGTGCACAAGAACAGGCTTAAAAGGCTCTTATTTTCAGTGTGGTACACATGGGACAGGGGTGAGGGAGAAGTTTGGTTTGGATCATATTTGGAGATACCAAATAGAATAGTGAGGTTTATAAGAGCAGGGGCTTATAGCTGGTGCTGGTTAGAAGGCTAGCATCATTAATTAAAGACCTATTGCTGTTTAGGTAAGTTCAACCGTGTTAACAATTAGAATGATGGGACACAAGGGTGTGTGTGTGTGTGTGTGTGTGTGTTCCTTATTGGGATAAAGGTGCGATCTTCTAGAGGAGGACAGGTCCACAGCTGTGGGCATAGTCTTTCTTGATAAACAAATGAAACTCGAGTGCATACAGCTGTCCAAACAATGAGTCAAACAAAAATAAACAACGCTATAGTCTCAGCAAAGCCTATTGGATAGAAATAGTTTTAACATTATATTATCCCCATGGTGTTTGGTAAAATAAATAAAATGGCTGACACAAAATTGCATTCTGGAATTCAATATACTTGACAAAATGCATTACATCTGTTGCTAAGATACAAAGGCTCAGCAAGTTGCAACTAAATTGCCCCTATTAATTAGTGGCCTCCTACACTGGTATATAGCAAGTTACCATAAACATGGTAAGCTGAAATTACTGCGTGCAAAGTTTGTCATGCAAACACAGAAAGTGACCCGTCAAAGAACTGTAATAGGATGCGTACATTGTTGAGGGAGGGGCTTGCAATATATCTCAAAGACTATATTTCACCTTACATCACATGACTATAGTCTATCACGGCAGCTGCATAGCCCTGTGGAATACTGAGCAGGAAGTCGCTCATTTCCTTGGGATCGTGGGTAGTGCAGAGGCCACCAGGTGATGATGTCATGGAAACAAACAGGGAGAAGCAGGAATTACTGGCAAAGAATTATTTCCTCCCTCTCCCTTCCCCATTTAATTAATGACAGAGGAAGTGATGGTAAGTGGTGACAGGGTATCCCAACTTATATTATTATTATTATTATTATTATTATTATTATTATTCCACTGAGTTTCTTAAAATATCATTTATTTTCTCAGAATTTTTCTGTGCAGTATTTGCCATGTCTGCTGGAAGCCGCCCTCTATTATCTTGAACTTTAGAAGCAGCAGGATCAAATGAGAACAGCATCTTTACTCCTTCCACCCATCCTCGCTCAGCTGCCTAAACACACACACACACACACACACACACACACACACACACACACACACACACACACATTGAAATAATGGTAGTCTGCAATTAATTCACTAACTGTAAGCATGCGCCCTCACACTAACCGCGCTTGGTCAAAGTGAGAGGGTGGGGCTAATCTTCTATTAAAAAATGTCACCGATTGTAAAGCGCGTAGTAGAAACAGCTCTCCGGTTGTGCAGGGAGCGTACAGTAACGGGAGCGAGCATTGAGACTTGATGATGACGGCACCGCAATAGAGTTTGTGCATACAAGTTGCTTCACAAATTGGAACGGTAAGTGCAGGAAGAACGGAGCGCTGGCAGTAGCATACGGAGCGAAAGAGGGAGGCCATGTGACTTATGTTGATGGTACGGGAACTGTCATTTTGTGAATGGTGCGAACGTACGGTCGGCATTCAGTCCCACGCATGACACCTCGCACCTCGCACCTGTGAGAACCTTTTATATCAGTGTTGTGTCTATATCGCTTTGTAGGCGAACTTCTGTACAGGTCGAGCTAGAAGAAGCGATGTTCCAGGGTGCCTTTCTCTACAAGAGCATTCATTATCTCTAGTGCTAACTCCATGGACAAACCGGAAAAATCAGTAGTCTTCTCCTCATCAAATAAAACTCATGTAAGTGAATAAGAAGCAATATCAGGGATTAGGCTTTGTCCTGGTGGTAGATAAAACATTGGACCAAAATAAGCCCAGTGAACAGTTGCTTTGGCAGGCAATTTCCCATTGATCTTGAACTGGTCATTGTAAATTCTGACTATCTATTGGGCAAAATGATTTTTTTCCCCCCGATTTGGCTTTTCATATTCAAGATTTAATTTTATTATTATTTAAGAATTTTTATATCCATGGTGGTAGTGAGGTGTTAAAACTAAGGTTGTTATTAAGCTGCTCATTAGCAAGTATAAGAGGTGATAAAATATATAGCAAAAAAATTTTTTCAACTACAATAATGTGCTGAAGAGCACAATAGCATTTGATTATTGTATAGAGCACACCACACAGGTGTAACTTGAACAAAGAAGTGAAGCTGAAGTGTCATTCGGTACCCCTAGAAGTGTCTCTCGGGTGTGAGTGCTGGCTGTATGCCACCTTTATGTGGCCTCACCACCCGATGACCCAGTACAATTGACCGTGGACAAGTAAGAAGCAGTGGGTGTGGTCATTACTGGTGATATTAATTTATCCACTAACACTTGGAAGTAGCACATCCGATTCTATCACATATGTACGTTTGATGGAGCATTTCGAAATGACTTCACCTAACGCCATCCTAATATCTGTCACGTTCTCATCATTCCCTGCTGTTGTTCTCTGGGAAGACCAAACATCACCTCATCTTGTGTACTGGAGTAGCCGTACACACGCTTACCAGTTGGGCTGCTGTAAAAATGGATTTATGAAAATAAACTTTAAAAGAAAACTATACATTTTTATGTTTAGCAAATGATGAAAGAACAACGGAAGTGAAGTGAAGAAAACTATCATCTAAACTCACACAAGTGGGTATGCACAAGATGATGGTTTACTGACAGTATGTAGTTTCAATAACTCTTCATCCCCGAGGTACAATGAGTGATTGCAACATACCATCATGGGGGGGTGTAAAATGGCTTCGAGGTTCTTGAGCTTTTTTAGTGCACAGGGTTGAATACTGACCGACACTTGGTAAACACAGGATGGTTAAGCTGTGTCAATTGAGTATTGTTGTTGGGGGTTTTTTGTTGTTGTTTTTTGTACCAAATTGTAGTAAAATCGTTGTTTAGCCATTTGCACCACCTCCTCCTCCCTCATTCACACACACACACACACACCCACACACCATTTTATTTTTATCTTCCTTTGCCATTCTATTCAGGTACCCAAGCCAGCCATCAAATGGAGACCACTTCCGAAGTTGCCTTCAGGCATGCTCCAGCCTCAGGTGGTAACAACTCCCACCACTGTATACGTAGGAGGGGGCGTGTCTAGAACAGGAATGCTAGACATCTATGCGTACGACTTCCGTAGTGGCAGTAGGAACTGGCGCACTCTTCCCTGCAACAATGTCATGGTCTTTGGCATGTGCATGTTTCGGGACCGTTTAATGACTGTGGGCGGAGGAACATCCGAGGGATTGACAGATAAGGTATACTCCCTGGACCCTTCTGCTGCTACAAACATGCAGGAGTGGGAGGAGTTTGAGCCCATGGCGTGCGCGAGAATGGCTCTGAGTGCAGTGTCATCCAGCAACTTCATTGTGGCCCTTGGAGGTGCGGTCTGGGTGGTCGGCAAGAAAGACCCCACCCCTATCAACACCGTGGAGGTGTACCACGCCAGCACCAAGCAGTGGCAGCAGGTGAGTGACATCCCTTACCCATGTGCTTCCATGTCGACCACAGTCATGAACAATGTGTGCTACCTTATGGGCGACATCAATACTGAGGAGAGACGTAAAGTTCTCTGCGTGGACCTGCTGCAATTCTCTCTCCCGGTTACTCCGCCGGAAGGTTCCTTTGTGTCCATTGACCTCCCCAGCCGACACTCTTCATCTTCAGCCTCAGAGTCTTGCTCTAGCCCATCTTTGATCCTGTCTCCATATCCTTCTCCCATGCACGAGGCACACCCTGCCAATATGGCGGCTGCAGCAGCGGCAGCCATCGAGTCCAATGATGCCTTCGTTGACGTTTCCGACTGCAACGGAGGTAACGAGTTCCAATCACAGGGTAGCAATCAAGTCCCCCACATCACCATTACCTCACCTCAGCGTCTGCATCATCAGCAGCCGTTTCTCCTGTCAATTCACACGGACGATCATCACCAAGCAATGAACTCCGCAAAGGCGAGCGATAGCGTCACATCTACGACTACCCCCATCTCCTCCAGTGACAAAGACGCAAAAGTCCCGACACCCATCGTGCGCTTGTCACACTCCCCAGTGAACGCTGTTCCTTCACACGCTCTCAAGAACTGCATACCACCATCATCACCGCGCACACCTTCACCCCTTCCATCTTCGTCCTCCTCCTCCTCGACCTCTCATATGATCTTTTCTTCTTCTTCGTCTTCTTCTTCTTCAACTCATCTGGTCCATCAGCCCCATGTAGAGGAGATGTACTCTAAAAGTATGCCTAACCTCGACAAGATGCCCAGAGTCAAAACCCTGTATTATTTCTACCCGAGAGCTTCCGGCCACTCCCATTGGTTTACCGTACCACCGCCCCCAACTGTAAATGGGTGTGTCCTGGGGATTAATGATCATCTTCTCTCGTTTGGTGGCATCCACAACGGTAGCGTGTGTAAAACGATGTTCTTGTATTCCGCTCAAACCAACCAATGGATGAAAGTGGTGGGGGGCGACATTCCGTGCGCTCTGGAAGGAAGCAGCTGCTCCCTGCTCAAATCAGGCGAGATCATTCTTGTGGGCGGGGAAGATTCGAATGAGGAATACTCCAGTAGAGTGTATATTGGAAGTTCGGCAAAATAAACCGGATTTTTACCAAAACAAGGTAAACAAACTTTTTTCTTTCTTTTTTTCACGAACAAGCTCACTTATCAGCAATAAGCAAAGAGCATGACCAGTCATAGTACATGTTCATCTAGTCAGGACACCTCGTGGTGCTCCACTTATATTGGATGCCGCACAATTTCTTCTCATTCAAGTCAATCAACAAATTTCCTCAATCTATGGGTAGAGCAAAGTCATATATCATTAATTCATAACTAGTGTTTGTTTGTTTTTTGACAATATTTTACTGAAATCATTCAACCACGGAAATGTGTGTGTATATTTATTATCAGTGATAAAAAGACACAATGTGTGTTTAAGGATAAGTCCAAAATAATCTGTCATCATTGTCGAACTAAAATAATGCTCATGGCAATCAGAGGCGATGACGTTGATGCATATATTAAAAATCAAAATTATTGGCAAATTCTGTGCATGAAAGGGAATATGAGTTTTATTACTGATCTGGTAGCTTGATTAAAGTCCTCCTTCACTTGACAAACATGGCTATACAAACCTCTGATGTTCATTGCTACTCAAATTGAAATACTTTCAACATCCGGAACACAGCCTACATGGCAATGCCACGAGCGTCAGTTTGTGAGTTAGTTTGTGCGAGCATGTTTATATAGAAAGGCATGTCATGTTTGGTCGTATAGCATTGTACAAGAAGACTCCAATGACTAAAAAAAAAGTTTTGAAAACATTTTAATTGCAACAATTGCCATCTCGTATTGAAGTAGTTGTTGCAGGCCACCTGACATTTGGATACCTATAGCCCTGTGCTTAACACAACAACAGAACAAACACACATACGCACACTCACTCCTTCAAAGCAGCTATTTTAGAGTAGCTCAACTCGTGCACTCTTGAGTTAGTTTTGTTGTTGTTGATGTTTGTGTGCATGTGTGTCCATCCTCTCTCCTTTGGTTCTAAGTATTACACTCTGGCATTACAAGCCCCCAATCTTCCCCTCATACCCATTCATACTGCCCACTCTCTGTCCATCTTTTGAGGAATGGAATGAGTTTCCATCTCACCATGCATAACGCCACAAATCCCAGCGCCAATCAATTAAATTCCCATAGGGCAATATCCTGTCTAGCCTGACAACTGCTGACTAAGCTCTGGTCACTACTTCACCACAGTAAGTATGCATGTATGGACTCTGGCAGCACATCTCCCACTTCACCATGCCCACATGGACCCTCAGGCACTTCCTCATCCTGTTTATCTATCCAAACTCCCAAGGTAGTTTCCAAGCAGCTCTCTCTCTCTCTCCCTCCCAGGATACCAGCAGCAAAGTTGCAAGTTGGCTTGTTTTAAAAGAATTGGTGAGTTGTTAACAAATCTTTTACCTACCCCTTACCACACAGGTAAAAAAACTTGGCCTATATGAACCGAGTCAATATCATAAGGGTTCTATTCGGTCTGCCTTTAAACCTCCCAAACCTTACACTACATGTCATAGTGCCTGTAAATGACAGGAGTTCCTGGCAAACTAAGGAGGAAGTGGGACAAGTAGGCAAGCATCTGTACCTTTAAATGGGACATTCTGCTAAACAAAGCCTAGCTGTATTCCAGCAGACTACTTTAAATGTCTGGTGTATTCTGTACACATAAATACATGGCCAGAACCACTGGAAGCCCTACAGGAGGTATCACTTCCTTTGGGAGTAGTGATGGAAACTAATTGATATTTAGAAAAGGATTAAAATATACTAATACGGTATGCCCAGGGGGAAAAAAGCAGCTGTAGTTTATACATGACTATAATATTATAAACAACTCAAAAACAGTCCTTTCCCACACAGACCAATATGTAGCAAGAAAGAAGTCATGCCATGAATTCTGAAATGTTCTCCCGAGATTCATGATATTTAGGACCAATTCCTATAGGTTCTAGAGTCATGTCATACCATATATATATAATATATATATATATATAATTTATACATAGTATGTATATGTATATATATATAACATTGACCTTAGAGGTAGAGAGTAAAAATAAGACTGGAATGGCAATGCTCCATTACAGTTGAGTAATCAGACATCTCTTCCTTCTTGTATCCTTCCATTATGCTAGGTAACTCTAAGTTCTACAAGTTTATGGCACGTTAACTCTGAGCGGAAAGGGTGCAAAATTAGAATGACCCTTTCCTACTTTTATTAAGTACTAGAAACCACTATGGCCGTTGTACACATTTTAAGGTTTAGCAGGATATGGTAAAGGGTAGTAAAACCATATTATACTTACATCCACCTCACCCAATCAAAAAATAATAATAATAAAATAAAATAAATAAAAAAAAATAAAAATAAAAAACTACAGTATGTATATTTTTAAATATAGTAGTATATCATTAATTAGTAAGGCACTTAATATAATTCATTCACACTTGCCAGTCTGGAGCACATATTATGTAATTTATTCAATAGGCCAGCAACCTTATCTTGTGACGGAACATTTCTTTTACATCTGTTTATCCTGGGAGGCTTCGACAATATGAAGGAGAGAGAGGGAGTATAATAATACCCAATTGTAAGTACTCAATATACATTAAATAAGCTCCTATAGTATATAACAATGTCAGCCTTTGCCTTCCTTCCTGGAGAGAAAGCCTCAGATGCCTTATTAAGTTCCCGGAACAAAGAGAACTAGTCAAGGCAGTTCAAATTCACTCAGTTTCTAATTGAACCACACCAAGTCGCTTCTAGGTTACCTCATTTCTGAAGGATTTCCCAAGAACCACAGTTCGTACTTTTCGTACAGTTGGGTACTTTACCTGTAGTCAGACATGAAGTGAAGTAGATCTGATTAACCAGAAATTCTAATTCATAGTTCTATGAAGATTCCCCAAAATGCAGTTGGCACAACACTCACTCTAGCTTTTAAAGGTGAATTTAGTCAAGTGTTACAAGTAAAGGAACTCTGTCCTGCTTAAAGCCTTCTTTTTGAAACCCCCCCCCACCCCCCCTCCTTTTAGCTAAAATTAGCTAAAAGTAGTCAGTGATTGCTTTTACGCATTGTATAGTTTGCATTGATTATATTAAGTTAATATTTATCAGCGCAGTCAGCCAGTCACGCAAATAAATTATTTTTACTTCATCCTATCTCTGTAGTCACAAGACAGGGCAAAGGGCAACCAGTGGGAATGGAAGGAGATTGTTTGCCTACTTGTGTAACTACTTGTCAGTGGGTTAGTCCCCCAGTCTGCTGCTTGTGAAGTGGTGAAATGAGCTTAAATACGTACCAGCTGCATTTCCAGTTCCTACCAGTGTTTTCATCATCATCATCATCATCATCATCATCACAGTCATCATCATCATCACCATCATATCGTCGTCATCATCACCATCGTCATCATCATCATCATCATCACCATCATATCGTCGTCGTCATCACCAGTCATCATCACAGTCATCATCACCACCACCTTCATCATCACCATCATCATCATCACCATCATCATCACCACCACCTTCATCATCACCATCATCATCACAGTCATCATCACCACAGTCATCATCACCATCATCATCATCACCATAGTCATCATCATCATCACAGTCATCACCATCATCATCACCACCACCATCATCATCAACTAGATGCCCTGAACTAGAGCAATCACCAGTTCAATGCTGAGTGGGATCAGTTCTCATGATGCAGGATGTAGTACAAGCCCATAACAGTAACCAGCCAGCCCATGTTAAGCTGTGTGGGCAGAGACAGCTGCAGGCATCTTAGTTCATTAATTAGGAATGGAAATCCACCCACACAAGAACAACCTGGAATTGGTCTGGTTTACTAATGCAGCTAGTCTGATTAAATACTTTCCAAAAAAAAATAATCTTATGTTAAGGTCATCTACTTGTACCAAACAAAACTAGTACTTTTTGACTGAGCAGTGGTGGCAAATGAGCAAGCTCAGTACATGGGTTGCTGCACAACATTGTAGCATGCAATACATTGCTTAGTTCATCGGCGATACTTTGCTTCATTGACTACACTTTACCAGTTTTCTTGCTTTGTTTGTTCATTTTCAACTTGTAGCTTGTGTTCATTGCACTGCTTTACCTACCACTAGTAGTTGGTATATCGGGCTAGCCAGAGAATTCAGGGTAACATGAAGGAAATTAAACATCACAAAACATAAAAACACTTTTCAACCAAATCAACTCTTCTGAATTGAGAGCTCTACCACCCGAGTCTTGCAATTAATACAGTGAATGTGGGTGGGTGTCTTATAGTTGGGCATGCTCAGAAGTGTTTCAGTTGTTGGATATGTAGCTCCCATTGAGAAGACGTCCTCACACTTTACTCTTCACACATAGGAGTTCGATAAGAAGGGAGGGGGGAGGGGGGCACTGGGGGTTTTCCCTTGCCTTATGAGACAATTTTGATCATTAAATGGCTGTATGTGTATACCTGCATACCCCACTCCTTCTCTCTAATACTGACATTTCCCCCACTCCCCTTGCCTAAATTCCAGCATTAAACCCCCGCACATTATTATGGGGGAAAGGGGCAGGATACACTAATTCACTCCATTAGTATAGAGTAAACATTTAGCTATCCATTCTATTAAATACTTAGAGGACTTCTGAAAGCATTTCAGGCTCCTAGATAACAATATAGTTGCACCAGCTTGTATTGAGTCACTCTCATTCCAGCTGTAAACATGTGTTCCCCCAGGCTCTCATGCTACACCTACTGCTTTTGCCGAAAACAATTATACGTTCTTCTTCATCCCCACCCACTTCCTGTCACCTGTTATACGTTAGCTATGGGACGAGATAGTGGGAGTTAATAGGAGCTGTGGTGGGTTGTCCACACGTCTGCCGGCACCACATGTCGGACAGTAATCGAGTACCTCATAAGGCGAGCCAACATGATCCTATCAGTGAATAAATTAGGGTTGACTACAACTGGGAATCAGTAGACAAACATTTAGATTGTTATTTGTTCAACACCGCCTTTTAAGTACTGTTCTGTGCCTTCTAGAAGTACTCCCTTCCGAACATGGAGACAAATGAATCCTAACTGAGTTCAATGCATCCTTCTAACCAATTAACACGTTGTGATATAAATGCCGAGAGATAGATACATACACCGACTGAATTTTGCGTGACTGGATCCTGGAACACACATTGACAAGCAACAAATTAAATGATGAATTGCAAGGGGGAAACAAATAGTAAACCTCAAAGATATGAGTATTGAAAAGAAGCACAAATTACAATGGATTCTACAACTTTCTTTTTTGTTTGTTTGTTTGTTTTTTCTTTTGTTGTTGTTGTTTTTCATTACATTCCATCTCTCAACAATAGAGGGCTCTTGTAGCTATAGTTTGGGTGAATTCTGGAGCCGTAACCTATTGTTTAAGACTTAAGTTCTTTTATGCACAGTTACTTTGCCAGTCGTGAAACAGGCAATAAATGGACGTGGCAGTAGGTGCTACTAACCAGAAATCAGTAAAGAGCATCAAATTCAAAGACAACAACAACCACAGTACAGCAAGTAAACTGTTTGAAAAGTTCACCGAGTGCAAGGGTTTCAATGTCATATCAATCGTTCAGATTGGAAGGGAAAAAAAGTACTGAACACATTAGTGAGTAACAATCCAGAGGTATAACTCTATACATGATGATCATTACCAACTGTATTTGTATGTGATAGGCTATATGAAAGTTTTTAGTCTCCAATGGAGACCACCATCATCCAATCTTAATGTTCACAATGATTTAAGTCAAGTTAAATACCGTTGCTATATTGTTGTCAGGTGTAATAACTTGGCAAGTGTGCAATAACACTTGCCCGGTATTTAAACTAGTTAAAGCATGAGCGCTTAGTGCCTAGTACATTTATCGCACTCAGTCCTCGGGCCTACGGCCCTCGGGCTGTCGTGCAATAAATCGACTAGAAACTAAGCGCTCATGCTTTAACTATAACTAAAATGATTTTCATTATAGACATAATAATTACAGTAGTGTTTTTAATAGTTACAATATTTTTTTCTAGTTGCACAACTTTCCATAGCCATGCACTCTCCTAGAGTAGTTGTGCTACATTCAAACTGATGGAATTGTAAGGCATTTATGAGTTGCCACCTGAGGTGACCTCTCGTTAATTAATTAACCTTATTGAACTAAACTTTTGTGCTCTATAAAAAATAATAAAAATAATGTATATAAGTATGTATATACCATAGGTACAGACAGACAGACAGATCCCCCCCCCCCCCTCCCCCCCTGAGATAGACAGACAGATAGACAGACCCCAAAGATATACAGACAGACAGACAACGGACAGACAGACGACAGACTCCGAAGATAGACAGACAAACAGAATACATTAAATACCTTGTGTAAAGGGGTCTGGCCATCACTATCTGTTATCTTTGCATTAGCTCCATGCTCTAGCAGGGCTTGGACTACACTTGTTTTGCTGGCATAAGCTGCTCTATGCAGGGGAGTGGCCCCGCCTGGTGTTTGAATGTTTACAGAGGCTCCTGCCTTTAGGAGGGTGTGACAAATGTCAGAATATCCATGACGGCTGGCATAATGCTAGGATGAAAAAAGGAACATTTGATTGGAGTATTTAAGTATAATATTGCTCAATTATATTGCAACCGGTAAAGGTCGTCATAATTGCAATTCAAGTACTGTCTTCTTACTAAAGCAGAGTATCCAGCTGAATCTTTACCGGATGGATCCACACCTCTGCCGAGGAGCTTCTGCACCTTGCTTATATCTCCATCTACAGCAGCTGACCACAGTCCACGGTCAAATTCTACTTCCTGAAAGCACCAAACACTTCAGTAAATAAATCTAATTCTCCTTTGATTAATTCACTTGTAAAGTCTGTGACCCAGTAGTTTGTAGTGCACATGAACAACTTTGGTCATGAACATGGTCCGCCATCAATCACTACTTAGTACGTAATTACACCCTTACAGTTGACTTGCATCATTGGAACATTATCACGAAATGGAAAAGGGTCGCTAATGTGTTTGCTTTTGTGAAGTTGATGCACCTCTGCCAGCAAAAGAAACCATTAAACATGACGATCCTTGGATTCATTTTGCTAGTGCTACCGTATACTATGTACCGCTTTGTATTTTCTATTTACTTGAGCTCCGGAAAAGAAATATTGAATAATACTAGCAAGTGCCAAAAGCGGCAAGTTTTACCACGAAAAGGGGAAGGATACGCATGTGGCGGAAGGTCTCGTTCTGAGGCTTGGGAGCGGTAGTAGTTAGTTTGTAGGAAGATTTGCAGCATACGCCGCTCTTAAGTTTTGAACTTTTGTGCCGAATGTATCGCTCAGCTGTTGTTCTTTTGTTGTTGTTGGTCCTGGGACGAGAAGGAAATGGCAACGTTAACCCGGCTACACTCAACTGGTACATATCTGCCGACGAAAACTTCAGGGTATTTGGTGAGTCAATGAAAGTCACCAGAACCAAACAATCAGTTCGATATCTCGTTCTGAATGTGGTGTTTTGTTATTTTGTGTTATAATTGATTTTGTGTTATAATTGCGAGGAATATTGTGGACTTATTGTTTGATTGGTCTATCACCAACTCTTTGTTGATCTAGGCTTAGTCAGCATGGGTGACCAGGTTAAGGAATTGGTAGTTGAGTCTCCCATATTGTTGCAAGTACAAGCTTGTTGTTTGTATGGAGGCTTGGTGGTGTTTTAGAGTCTCTTTTTTTTCTCACCAATTGGTAGACCACTGTGGTCTCCTTTTGATAAAATCATCCTGCCTGTGGCAATACATTGAAGGCCTGTGGATTACCAGGAGGTTCAATATTCAGACACCAACTTTCACAATTTGGTTAGTGGTGAATGAAGTAGTATATATTACTTGGTATTGGCAGGCTTTATATACTGCTCATAGATGAAAGATTCTAAAGAACAACAAAAGCGAAACAACAACAACAACAACAACCTCTCTAACTCATCACACATTTTGTTCTGCAAGGTGTTGGATATTTGTTAACACTTTCTTCTTTTGTAACTTTCTCCCATAATTTTACACCCTATGCTGTGTTGTATGATGATTTTTGGTATAGTCCTGGACCTACAGACAGTGGGAAGTATGTATATATATATATATTATATATAATATATATGCGTGTGCACATGCATTGTGATGGTTGTTCAACACCTCTTGTATTTTGTAATGAAAATTTGTTTCATATATTGCGCAAGACATAATTATGATTTATTGTGTCTGTATGTTTGTGTGGCACAGGAGATAGGCATGTCCGATACCTCATTCGGAACAGCACGGTTGTGGTGAGCGAGCTGAAGCTCAATAGCGTGGCCGTCAACACGGGCCTGAAGTTCATATGGGAGGAGCATGACCGTGTCCCTGGAGTGAGTGGCAGATTGAGACTAATGTGATAGTAGTAGTAATAGTAGTAGTAATAGTAGTAGTAGTAGTGATAGTAGTAGTAGTAGTGATACCTGGGCGAATCACCATATCTCTGTGTAGACATGGTGTCTATAGAGACACTAATCATCTCATAAATTCTCAGTCAGTCACTTTTGGCTTGTTTTAACTTCACTCTTGTTATATAGTAGTAGTGGTGATAATAGTAACAGTAGTATAATAATAGTAATAGTAGTAGTGGTGATAGTAGTATTAGTAGTAGTAATAATAATAGTAGTGGTGGTGATAGTAGTAATAATAGTAGTAGTAGTAGTAATGGTGATAATAGTTGTGATAATAGTAGTAGTAGTAGTGGTGGTGGTGGTAGTAGTAGTAGTGAATGGGATTTACTTTCAGTCTGTTTGCTCAAAACACCTGGCTCCTGTTGATGTCTCGTTTTTATTTCCTTCAATCACATACTGTATTATTTTTTCTTATTTAATTTTACTATGTAAGTAGTAGTAGTAGTAGCAGCAGCAGCAATAGTAGCATGAATTGGTAGCTCCATATTAGGCCTCGCTGGTGGGAAAAAACACTCATTTGGCAATCTCCCGAGTCTTTTAGGATTCTTTTTTAGCGTACATGTGCTTCCAGGTAGTGCCTTAGCCAAGCGAGGTGGTTGGAAGGACATGTTGACTCGAGATTGGCCAATGAAATCATGTGACTTGCTAAGTACAGGGAAGGACAGGAGCTTGTGTGCATGCTTTATTACATTGAGTTACTGAAGCTAAGTTTTGTGGAGCAAAGCTTGTGAATTTGCTGTATTCACATGTAGAATGATAAGTTGTTAAGATTTTTTTTTACATAGGATAGGATTGGTGTTTTATTTGTATTCCAATATTATTTCAATCAATGTGGGTGTCACCCTGGTAATCATTTGATAATTGACATGTTGCAGTTTGCTCTTATTATCTACGGCTTCAAGTATATGACTAATGACTCGGGGCTGCTTAAAGATCTGCTCCTGGATTCCATTTCTTCATCTAATGTCTTCATGGACAAGAGTAAGTCACTATCTTTCCCCATCTTGCCTTGATTGGCAAATTTAAGATGTGAGTGTTAAAATGTGTTGGTAAGGGGGTGGGGGGCGTGGGAAGGAAGGGGGGCGGGTATATTCGGAATGGGAAGAGAATTGGTTGATACGAAGAGCTCAAGAATAGTTAATGAGTTCTTTTGTAATTGTTTTTAATGTGTGAACTATTAACACTCGTTCTTTACTGCCGGTTTCATTATTTGCTTGAACGAGCGAGCATGTGTTGTTATGCCCCAGCGAGTATGGTGTAGTGGTAGAGTTATGTCTGAACTGATTGTCTGTACATGCCATGGTTTCCCTGGAGGAGGGACAAGCTTGGCTGCTCTCTCAGTTGCACTCATTTGCCTGAATGGGTCAGTCCCTGTCTGTTGGTTCTATTAAAAATATATAATTAAAAAAGAACGATTGATTACCTGTGTACCATCCCCTTGGGAAAGTAAGACTACTTTCGCCGTAAGTGGTCGTCTAACAACAGGCCACCATGTTGTGGCTTGGATGTCTCGTGCTCAATTAGTGCCAACTCGGAATGTACTCCGTCTCTCTCTCAGAGTTCGGAGTCACTTGCAGCTGCCCTCCTTGGCCTTGCCAACGTGTAGTGGGAGGCAAACTGAGTGATTAGGCACTCTAATTACTGTGTGGCTTTCACAGTGCCGTCCAAGATGAAGAAACCTTCCCATGGCCATTGCTTGGAGTTGTCAAGTATTTACTCATCTAAATAAAACCACTATTGAATGAAATAATGGGGGCAGTTTTTTTTTTCTTTTTTCTTTTTTCCTGTCGTTGAAATTGGCCCTATATGGTGGATTTGAAATGAATTAGTCTTTCAGGTGAATCGTGATCGTATAGTCACATGACTCATACACACACACATGCTCTACTCCCAAGGCTTCATTTGATGATGTGGTGCTTGCCTGTTGCTGATTAGGCTACGTTAGAGTAGAGGGGAGGGTTCCTCTAGAGATAGTGCTGACCTAGGAGGAGAAGGGTTCCTGTGATCATGCCTTGACGGTGTGAATACCTGGAGGCGATACTTTGTATTCACACTGTCCCTGGTGGTTAAGGGATTATATCACCATTATAGTTGGAAAAGTGACCTGCCATTGACTCAGTATGTAGCTTGTTGGGTTGATTAATATATTATTTTGATGGTACGTAGTAAAAATTTCTTGGTCTCAGATGATAGTAATTCCACACTGTAACTTTGACCCTTCCACGATTAGTTTAGTCTTCATGAAAAGTATGTCAAAGATTCGTTACCCCACCTAATTTCTCGCATGCCTGCGTTAGTGTGTGGGGGTGGGAAGGAGTAATGTGGGTCAGTGACTTCTAGTCTCCTGTCATAATTAGCAATCAACCAACCGCAGGGTCACTTGCTTTAGTTAAGTTGTCACTGGTGTGCAGCTTTGGGAGTATATTACTATGGGAATCTGTTGTGTACGCATGGGATTAAGGGAGGTCCAATTTTATACTTCTAATCTGAAATGTCCTGAAAAGAAGGTAATAAGATATATTTTAACACCTTCTGGCTCTTATACGAGTTCTTTATTGTAATTTTTTTTTTTTTTTTTTTTTTTTTTTTTTAGAATTCACCATGTCATTTCCGTGTGCAAGTAACGCCCAAACAAAAGGCATGGCCAATTTTACGGTGGCCTTTAACACGACGGGCACGCTCCCACCCAATGGTGACAGCTCCAACAACCTCCTCAACAAGGTTGTCACCATCACGGGCAGTCGGATCTGCAACTGCACCACGTGCAGGTCCAACACCCCGGGGGGCGGAGACTCAGAGGGCATCAACAGTACGGTGTTCTACGTGGTGGCGGCCGTGGTAGTGGTGGTGATTCTGGCGGTGATCGGATTGACGACGTTCTGCCATTGCTATATGGCCAACCCAATGCGCAAGAAGAAGGCGGAGGAAGAGATTGAGTGAGTCATCGGCCAGGCATAGAAAATGGGAGAGGTGGGGGGGGGGGGGGGGGGGGGGGGGTGAAGGTATTTTGGATTGGGAATATGGGGAGGAGTTCATAGTTTTACTCGCGTAGTATATTTGAGCTCTTGCCTGGATTTTTTTGTTTTGTTTTGTTTTTAAGATTTAAATGGCCATGCTAATATATATATATATATACACACACACACACACACACATATATACAAATATACAATTTGGCATCTATAGCTGAGTGGAAATTATATAAACCACTTTATAGCAGCCCTACATGAAAATTTTAAAGTTGTGTATATACTTTTTTATCGTTTTCCTCCAATTAACCTCGCTCTGTAACAGATACATGTAATCAATAGCGACGGGGTCGTTCGTTTGATAATAAATTAGTAATAAATGGGGCAACCGCCTTCTCGTTACCCATCATTAATTAGTGGGTTATGTGAGAGATTCTATTGTGTGTTAATTACATTAGTCCTGGATGCAGAGGACGGTAGTAGGCATCACTTCACCACGTGTGACGATGTTTTAGGGCTTCTTTCTTCTTGTACTTTGCAAGTATGTACTTCCTAAGCAGCGCTTCTTAGTTGATACAATGAAAGTGGGCGTGGCATTACTTTTAATTGGATAGAATAGGGCGTGCTTGATAATAGTCCCACAATCTCTCAATAAGTGTTCGATATTTCTCAGTGGGCAGAATGTATTTATCACCAGTAGCTCGTCCACTGCCCAAACGGGTTCAACTTGTCAGTCAACTTGTAGCCAGTGTATAAACACCTCGTCACTTCCATTCTTTCCCTTTCTAGCAAGCATGCCTTCTCCTCTCCCTTCCAGGTGTTTCAGTCTCCACTCCATCTCTCTTGTATATGGAAGACCAATGACCATGTGTAGGCTAGCCACCTGTATTCAATGCCTTAGTGTCAATTGCTACATGCTAATTGTTTCGCCTTATTTTATATAGAGGAGGGCGTTGGTTATCTAAATTTGTACGTTTTCTGTCTCAATTGGTTATTGGAGCATTCATACCAAATCTCATCTTACGTGAGGTTTTTTTTCCCAGTAGCTTTCATTTGTTTGTATTTCAGTTTCACTTAAAGAGTATGTACGTGTTTAGTTTGGTGCATATGTGTGATTGTATGTAAGTTTGTGTGTGCATGGTTGTGAACGCCTGTCCGTCTGTTGTTCGCAAAGTTCCGTGCCTCAGCTCGCCACAGAGAAGGGGGAGACCCTAGCAATGCTACTTCGGTGGAGTTGAGTTAACAAGCTAACCCTATGGCACCCATGGCGACAGCTGTACCAAGGTGGGGAGTTTAAAAGCATCCTGCTGCCTTGCTTGTTGCTTGGCTGGGCCCTATCTGTACATGTATGTATTCTGGTGGGAAGTGGGGTATGTGAGTGTGTGCCTAAGTTACAGCGCCCATATTATTGTGGAGAGGTGATGTAATGAAATTACTAAATGGATCGGGCACTGGTAGATTCAATTGTGGCTCCAACTGGGAAGTTCACCGCCCACTACACATACGCACACACGCATGCACTCGCTAGTGTATAGCTGGCCGGAGTAGGTGTGGCTACATATCTGAGACAACTGAGCATATGCTGTGAGAATTCTTGTGTTCTACTCCCTCCTGTCCTGCTGTCAGTGAGAATTGGAATTTTTAAGGTCTCATTATTAAGGTTTTTTCCGGCGTCCAGTAATTATAAAGTTGGGATGAAATATAATGGGCTATTAATATTTATCCTCAGTATCGTGAGTTGGTTGGTTGTATTGCCAGGAGCACAGTCAGGGTGGGATTATATGGGTGTGATAATGCCTATGGTGTGAGACAGCTGTGAGCCAAGAAAAAAAAATTTTTTTTATGTGTTGAGAAAGCCAACAGCAATGTTAATCAAGGGAATCGTTTTCATTGCTAAGCTATCACTACAAGGCGATCAACTTAGAATTTAATTAGTAGGCTGAAAACATGTGTCTTAACTTCTAAACTAACATGTGTCTTAATTTCTAAACTAACACATGTCTTAACTTCTAAACTAACACGTATGTGCTTCAGGGGTTGGGTTGGAAGGGAGTGGTTGCGTGTTTATCCTTTCCCTTGTAATAGTGCCCCTGTGGAACTATGGTAACTGAAACGAAAACGAAAACATACCTATGGTGTTACAGTGTGTTATACCTTTGTACTACTATTATGTGTTCTTCCGTTTATTTTCTAATTTTTCTTGTTTTTGTTTTCTGCACACACACGCGCGCACACACACACACACACACACACACGCCTGTAGTCCAGAGAGCCTAGATATGGTGGATATTATCCATCCCAACAGACAACTCAGCAACTATTACACCCCTCACAATCGTCCTCCGGGCACCATCGGTGTTGAAGGGGGTGTGGCAAAAGGAGGGGAAGAGCTGATGGCCATGAAGAACACAGTGGGTGTGAACCACACAACCACGCCCCTTCACATGAACCAGATTGTTGTCACGAATCTGACGGACAGCCCAAGGAATTCGCGCACGAGCTTCAATGTCCCGGCTGATATAGGGCGGAGCTTGAAGAACTTGCAGACTTTCAAGGACCTGTTTGTGTCCAGGAAGAGGATTGCAATTGGGCCAGTGATTAGAGAAGGTGGGTGTTCGGTATGGTGGGTGTGGCACTTCAATAGTGTGTGTGTGTGGGTGGGTGGATTCTGCTGATCTACCAGGTATGAATTTAAATTTTTAGTTATTATCCCTGACTATATTCCATCATTCAGCGAGTATATATCTATTTGCATGCTTGTTTGAGTCATTCGCTATCTATACCAACCACCATTGTTGTGCACTGTTACAAACCTACTCTATCAGTTGTAATTTGTAGTTAATTTGTAGTTATATTTTTAATAGCCCCAGGGCCCAGCTTGCTTGTTTCCTTGTTAGTCCGCTGTTTACTCAGACTTGTTAGTGTGTGTGTCTGGACCGGATCTAAAGCAACAACGGCGAGTTTTTGATGCTGTGGTGTTGGTCGATGTTTGCGAGTACTACGTATGTGTGGAGAGAAAAATATAGATTAATTCCAGGAATTTTCCAGGAATTTCCCCGGAAGTTGAAATTTTACCATCTGCTGCTTGACTCACCTTGGTTGTGCTTGTGTTAGTGGGATTGTCTCTTTCACTTACTGGTTGTTACTCTGACAACCCACAAGCAGGAGGTTCAAGTTTTGGGACACTTTTTTGGCAAATGGCTATGAAATAAGAACACTGGAATATGAAAGATATAGAAATGGGATGCCTTTTAGAGGGGAGATGTTGATAATCAGGTGCTTACAGCAACTATGTCAGTGCTGTGTGGTGCTTAGTGGATGTGTGTGTGTGTGTGTGTAGATGTTCACTGTTGTCCTAGAGCTTCTGTATCTTGCTGTCTGCTTCAGTGTATTGTGTGTGAAAAGTTCTGAATGAATGGACATGCAATTTATATTGAGTTTAGAATTCACTGGTTTAGAAATGAAGGGGGAGAGAGAAAGAGGGTGAAAGGTCGGGTTCAGCAGCTGGCTGGTGGTAGTCTACGTATATGAGATAAAGGCCAGTGCATTTCTTTACCTAGGAACTCTGTAATGTTCGCAGGGCTCCATTATCATTCCTGGCATTCATCATGGTTACTTAGAAATAGTTTGCCTGCTGGAATATTTGCTGTGTGGTGCGTAGATTGGCATGCCTGAACTGGTTAGAATATTTGATCTAATAGAATCTAGCGTTACATCGTGTGTGTGTGTGTGTGTGTATATATATGTGTGCGTGCATTGTGGTGATTTTTGGCTTCTGAGATTGGCACCAGTCAAACCTGGCAAGCTTGTTTGATTAGTTGTAGAGGAACATTTATAGTGTCTGGTCGTGGGATGGGGGACAGAGGGAGTCATTGGGTGATTGGCTTCTCAGACAGGAATGGTTGTGGAGCTAGACTGGTTGTAAGTGGGGTGGGTGGGTGGAGTGCTGCCATTCTTATGGCAATTAGTGGTGGAAATGAGACAAAATGAATACTTTTTTTTGTTGTTGTTTTGTTTGTGTGTTGGTGCAGGTGTATTTGGGGTAGTGTACGATGGTTTCCTTAGCAATGCAGAGGACGATCCAGAAGGGGCGACTCCTGTCATTATAAAGACTGTCAAAGGTAAGGGGGGGGGGGGGGGGAAATGTCATCTTCATTCAGCCTCTGTATTAGGTTTGTTTCTAGTAGGTGATGTTGTTGGGGGTAAATGGTTAGAAAAGAAGCAGGGTGGGTGGAAAGGGGATGGATGACTGGAATGATGTGGTTGCTATGTGTGGACATGTGGGTTACCAAGCTGGTACACATAGTGTGCAACGTGCATGCGTTGTGCATGCGTTGGCGGCAAATCGCAAATCTCTAGAGAGGTGTGACCTAATGTAGCAGAGCAGGTGCGACTTGAATGTCTGAATGATGTCACTAAAGCATCTCATTTTCTTGTGGAAATGACTTCGTCCACTGACTGCTGATAAGTTGAACTAGTTCTGATTCTGGAGAAGTTGCTGGCAGCTCATAGTTATACAATTAGATGGCTTTCATTATGTACTGTTAGAGTCTTTCTAAGCCATTCTTCAATGGTTGTTATAGGCTAGCTATATATGTGACCGTCTACAGGAAAACCGGGCACAACGCGGCACCCTTCGAAACATTTTTTTGTACTTACAGAGTTGTCGGCGTCCAGATATTGAGCTCTCCAAGTTTTATCGTCGTAGCTTAAGTCGTTCCCACTATAATAGACCTAACTGTTCCCTTCCGTCGGGCTTGAAACAATACATTTTTAAGAAATCGATCGATCTTTTCTCGATATTTACGCACGCCGCGTTGTGCCCGGTTTTCCTGTAGACGGTCACATATAGTATTCAGTAGTAAGCACTACACCAGTGTCTGGTAGCAATTATCATACATTCATATTTTTATCGTGTGATTCTTTCAGGCTGTTCAGTTCTTCAGTGGTTGTTTTAAGTAGCGAGCACTCCATTTATCTTTCAAAGTAAAGGTTGTGGGTTGTAAGTTCTAGAGTTGCAATGTTGGCTCAGATTTCCCCAGTTCATTGAGATTGTTGTGACTGAGATGTCCATCTTTGTTGCTGCAGACAACACGCCAGACGTAGTGGTGAAGTCCTTATTAGAAGGAGGTTTGGCCAACAGACAGGTCACCCACCGACACATCCTGCCTCTCCTAGCCTGCCACGCCTCTGACTCGGAGCTGCCCATGCTGCTCTTCCCGAAGTCCTCACTGGGCACGCTCAAATCTTTACTCAGTAAAATGTGGGACCCCAAACCAGGGTTGCCAGTAAGTGTATGAGGGGGAGGGGTACTTTTTATTTATGTAATTTCAAGTAATACATCTAATGTAATTTGGTACCAATTGAAATAGATTACATAATTCACAAAAATCCTTCTTAAGACTTTTAGTCCATTTTAGAAGCACATTTCTTCCATTGATGCAGTTCTCTCTCTATTTTATAATGACCCTTTACCTCACTAGGTGTTGACGACACAGAACCTGGTCATGATCGCTGCACAGATATCGAGAGGCATGTACCACATCACGCGCAAAGGACATGTGCACAAGGACTTGGCCGCTCGCAACATCTAGTGAGTACATTTGAGTTGTACATACTCAATTAACTTTATGCATGGGAAAGGAATTGTGAATTCAGTTATTGTGGGTGGATGGATGTAGCAGTTGATTTTTTTTTTTTGATTTTTTTTCCTTTTTTTTTTTTTGATTTTTTTTTTCCTTCCCAATTCTCATTCCAACTCGAGTGTTGTCTAGCATTACCATCTTGTCCACTGACAAAGTAGGTACACTTTCCTCTTATAATCAATTCCTCAGTAATTGTTGCTGGGTAACTGGCTTTATTACAAATTACTAATTCCAGCAGGCCACCTGGTTGACCACATCATCCACTTAACTGTGTCCGCACATCTGCCGGGAACTAGGAGGGATTACTGTGGTTATTATATGCAGACCCAGCTCATTCCTGAGTGCCTTACAGTCAATCTTCTCTCTCTCTCTCTCTCTTGTATCCCCCTACACATGTGTTCAATGTTTGCTGTGCTTATGTTGATACACTCATTTTGTATTACATGACTCCCCTCTCCCTTCTTCTCTCTCTCTCTCTCTTTCTCTCCCCCTCCCCCCCCCCATCCATTATATGGTACAGGGTGGCCTCCATACATATGACATTGTGTAAAAGCTATAGTACCAGCCATGTATGTGTGTCAGCTGATAGTGCAGGTGTGGCTAGGAGCTTTCCACGTCAATATGGCTGCAACTTATTGTGAAAGTGTGTGCCGTGTCTAGCTTGCTGTTGGATGTAGCTTTGATGTTAGTGGAGGAAATGTGTGGTTGTGGGTGAAATGCCATAACGAGGCCAGTGACCATCTTTTTTGAAGCGGCCAGTCTACGCAACTCGCTAATTGCCTCTGCGTAACTTGCCGGTGTTTAGAGTATCCCGTCTACACACGGTCTTGCTGACTCAGTGGTTCCATCAGTGAGCCCATAACCTGTAGCACTTGCTGAGTGGACGAGTCATTACTCATGTTTCATTGCGGCATTTGAAGTGGAAGGCGTGGTTTTCACTGTTGACTTCATGTCACCGAGATAGGAGAGTGCCACTGAATGGAATGACAGGATCGTGTGTGTGCGTGTGTCCTTTAAATACCGAGTCTTGTCATCTCTTACATGTGTCTGATGTCAGTCTTTAATTGTACGCTGCCAACTGTACACAAGTATTGATACCTGCCCAGTAGATACCAGTGGAACGTTATCCTTCATCAGTTTTTTTTGTTTTGTTTTGTTTTTGTTTTTTGTTTGTTTGTTTTGTGACACTATAAATTTATTTTCTCTTTCTCTTATATGGAAAAAAATCATTGAATGACTTCGCGTAGTTTTGTGGCTATGATTTTTAATACGTGTAGTTTTGAAAGTACCACATCTTAGAGATAAGATTACATCTTGTATTTTGGGAAACTGAACAATACACATTATTGCATGACACGGGACTTATTTAGTGTGCATATGTGTGTTTGTATGCAGTCTTGTGAGTCCGGGTGTAATTCTTGTCCCCCTGGTTCGGGGTACACTGTTGCTATTAAGTGCTTGTTTATTAAAGTGTGAATATTTGCGGGTGAATTTGTGGCATTTTTAAATTCAAATTTCTAGATAAGTGAGTTTGTTCAAAATTACCACATATAGGTACCGTGGAATAGTTAGAAGGTGATGATGCAGGGGTGTTATGTAATGTATCATGTGATAGGTGTATGCCAAGGGCATGTTTTTGTGGTTTAACAGCATTCATGTGAGAAATCACCTCGTTAAATTGTGCCCCTAGGCCCCGTTACACCATTGTAATCAGACATTGGTTGTGCCATGTTTGCTCTGTCTGTGTTTCATACAACACTTGCTAACTTGCTGACTGACAATTCCTGATAGAGGTGCTTTAGCTTCATTATCATCTCACCATTTTGCTGTTAGTCAAGGAAAAATAAACTCCACATTTTTATCTCTTGATGTATTTTCATCTGCCTTCTCTCTTTCTCCCCAGCCCTTCCCTCCTTCTGTATTTCCCTCTGCACACTCTTCAATAGTGATCAATTAATAAGTAACTTAACCAGTCAGCTAGGTGTCCACATTAGTTCCTTACAAAGTGACCTAATTTTGTTGTTGTTGTTGTTGTGGTGGTGGTGTATGTTAGTTTATTTACTGAGCGTGTGTGTTTCTCTATTGCTAGTGTTCATGAAGGTCTCCACGTGCGGATTGGCGACAGATGTCTGAGTTGGGACCTCTTCCCGGAGGATTACTCCCGTATGTCCGATAACGAGATGTGTCCGGTCAAATGGTGCGCTGCCGAGGTGCTGGCCGACAAGGAATATTCACACTATTCAGACGTGGTGAGGAGACGATGGGGGAGGAAACTACTTTTAAATGATTCAGTCATTCTCAGCTGAAATAATTATATTAATAGCAAATTTTCTCGTTTTAACAGCCAATATTGTTAATTAAGTTAAGTTTTAATTAACAATATTGGCTGTTAAAATGAGAAAAATTGCTATTATAACTATTTTTAAGTAGAGAAATAATAAATTATTGGCACGGCGTGCAGATACGAGATCACTACATAATTAAAATTACTTCACACAGATGCAGGTTGTTAAGCACTCTTTTTTAATATGCAACTTCTTTAGCACATTGTGTCATCATAAAGTGTACCAATGCTGTATGTGTGCGTGTGTGCTTGCATTTTGATAGTTTTAATGATTGACGATCCACTTTGTACTTGGATCAGTTGATTGGTATGATGGTTTGTGTGTGTGTGGTTGTGTATTGCAGTGGTCATTTGGCGTGGTTCTATGGGAGTTGATGACTCTTGGCAAGACTCCTTATGAAGAGATAGAGCCGGAGGACTTGTTGGACCAGCTCACTGCCGGACACAGACTGGGTCAACCCAAGAACTGCCCGGATGATCTGTGAGTACACGCACACGTACAAACACTTACTTACCTTCATCAGTAAACTAAGTCACAAAAAAAACAAGCTGTGTAAGATGAACTGTGGGTTACATTGTGAATTCTTGCATCGATGTACTTGATTCTTTATCTGCAATTGCTCTGGTATTTCTACAGTAGCACTATTGAGAACTATCATCTACTTGCAATGCTGTCTATCTCTATCCTTATATTTCATCATGGCAACTAATAATGATCCCCACAGGATTATATATTTTAATCTAAGATTATGATTTTTTTTTTTTAATAGTGTTTGTTTTAAAGTAAGGTGGTGCATTTTTTGAAGAGTCAAGTGTTTTGAGTGCAAAATGTGGTGGTAGTCTTTGTTGAGTTTTATCATGTTCACTGCCTTTCTCCTCTCATTGGTAGGTTTGTATTGATGGGATGGTGCTGGGCACTCACGCCCTCTGATCGCCCCAGATTCAGCCACCTCACACTACGCTTGAAAGAGTTCCACGAGCAGATCAGCGTGTTTGTCTGAAGTGTCATAACCACCACGTTCCCTGCCATCTCTTCTTCCGTCCCTCCTTCCTTCTATCTCTCCACTGGAGAATGGGCACAGATATTTCGCACACGTCTTCGAAAATTTGATATCACTGGCAAGGTTCGGTCAATCTGTCCAAGAATCTAATTTGGCTTTCATCCAAACTGTTTTCCTCTCCTACTTGGCCAATGTTGCATCTGAAACAACTTGCATTTTCCTCACCATTCTTTAGTACTTGTCATTCATTCAATTCATTTTTGCTGCAATTTAACTATCCAATCTGATCATTTTTGCAAAAGTCACTGATTAATTACTACAGTATGTTATATTACTCAAAGGAAAGACTTGCCCCCAAGCTGGCCTTTGTAGATAGGTTTCACTGGATTGATACCCATTGGCTCAGGGGCTGGATCTAGTACAGCGAAGCCATCTTACAAAGGACAGCTTGGGGCAAGTCTTGACACTTGTAGAGAGTTTGCAGGCTGCTTTCACTGGAGTATATTAGATAGATCATTTTGTTTCATTCATGAGGTCAGCCATTGAGAATCTTGTTGCTTTTCGAAGTCCCTGTATACATATGCACATTTATTCCAAGGATTTAAGTAATAAAGTACTTCCAGTTGAAATGAGTTTGATATGAACAGCTGAAATATGTGCATGCAGTGACATGCATGTACATGTGACAGACGGGTGGGTGGGTCAAGTGAGGAGGTGGTTATTCAGTGACGGGGATGCAGCTGATGGTATGAAGTACTTCCTGTGTGCTGGTGTGGGACATGAACAGATCAGAAGACAAGGACAAAGTTCTTTCCACTAGTGTATTGCAGAACTCCTGCAACCTAGAATAATCAGACACATAAGAGAGAGAGAGGGGGGGGGGGGGGGGGGGGGTTAGTTAGTGAGTTGTTATAAAAGTACTACCTAAGTTACTCAAGTTGGCTCATCTGGTAAAGGGTACATGTCACACAATACTTGCCACTTCGTACAATGCCAATAAATGTGATATACAAGCAGATGTTTAACAGTTACTATGTCCAACTTGTAATTCTTGAGGTGTGTGTGTGTCCATGTGGGAGAGGGGGAGGGGGGTGGAGAGAGAGAAGCATAATCTGCACCAGAGGCAACCACTTAAGACACTACCACAGGAGTTCAGTTGAAAGATTGAAAGTGGGTGATTGCAATGGCACCAAATCCCTTTACCAAATAAAGCTGTACAAAAAAGTGAGCTACTCCCCATGCCCACTAACTCACCATGTTTTGAGGCGTGGCTGCAGCTTTGGTGGGTGACCAGTTGGAGAAGGCATACAGCAAGTCTTGAGAGCATTGAAGTTAGCCTCTATCTCCTTCCTGAATGACATCAGTTGAGGATGCCGACTCAAGCATTGCTGGAGGAGTAGAATAACATATCCTGTCAATTCAACTTCATGATAACTGCAGCATCCAGCACAACATATCAACCAAAACAACATGTCATGTATCTGAAAAAAGGCTAAGAAGTTGTGCTTACACACGTAGAGAGAGAGAGAGAAACAGACAGACAGATAGACAGACAGAGAGAGAGAGACAGACAGACAGACAGACAGACAGACAGCCGGCATGGCAGCAGTGACAGGCCACTTGATTTAACAATACTTTGACCTGACATACATAAAGCACTGCGATGATGTGAGCAATGTACTTGTGGTGCTGCACTGAGAGAGAAGATGAGAGGAGCTGCTGGGCCAACGCCTTGATACTGTGCAACTGTGTCAGGTGAGACAGATAAGCTACAAACATAAGCATAAGAGGGTGAAAGTTAGTCTAACAGGCCATGGGGACAAGGATGTAAGAACAAAAGAAACATTCAACGTATAAAAACAATTTCTAGATTTAAATAACCAATGATATAAAAACAATTTCTAGATTTAAATAACCAATGATATAAAAACAATTTCTAGATTTAAATAACCAATGATATGGACCAGATTAAAAATAGTATTATATAAAATACACTTGAAATAAATTTTCTGGTCAACTATAGATGGTTATGAAGTTTAAAGAAGAGTCGGCCAGTAATTATTAAACTACTATCTCATCCCTATCTAACCCAGGGTAAAGTGGGATGTTAACTTAATTATCACTCTCACCATCCATGACAGACGTGATAGCAGTGGGTGTGGTCTCCATAGTGACATCAGGCTGATGCAGGTATCGCTCTAGTCTGGGAAACAGTCTCAGGAAACCTCGCTCTTGCAAGTAACTCTACATGCAGCCATAGTGATGCATGTGATATCACATGATACATATACATATGAACTCAAGTGATACCACATGCTACATGTTCCATGTATAACACAGCAAATGTGATATTACATGCTATTTAATTCAGATCAGTCATGAGCGATGTAACTGTGTACAAAAAAATAATTGTTATTTAAATTATTACTGGTTGAAATTGTAGTATAATACCCCCCCCCAAAAAAGCATTGACAACAACAGCTTTATTATACTAAATAAAATATATAATAGCATCAATGGCCACTCATTGGTGGCACAACAACAATAACAACAACAAAATTAGCTGTAATCATGGGCATAAACAAAACTAGTTCGTCATAAAAAGTAGAATATTACATATTTTTTACATTCATTAGTACATGTGTATGAAATCTAGCTTTCATATTATGTTCAGCTGTACACTACAAAGAAAAAGAAAAGAAAAAAAAGCTTGGAAAAAAAAAAGTGAAAAAAAGCTTGAACAAAAAAAGGAAGGAAAAAAAAAGCTTGGAAAAAAAAAGTAAAAAAAAAAACGCCCAACGTGGGGCTCGAACCCACGACCCTCAGATTAAGAGTCTGATGCTCTACCGTTCTGAGCTAGCCGGGCACCTGCAAAGTGCAGCTTTAAAATTGCTTAAGTAAATGAAACTAAAGCATATCTAACACTTGTTTGAGCAGAATTAGTTGAATAGGGACCTTTCAAATGACATGAGCAATTATGCTAGTGAATCACAGAGAGTGTGTTTAGGGTTTACCACCCCTTTCCCTCCAGGAATACAAAATTCACTTCACATTACATCTGGTTTCAGTCAACAATAATAAAAAAAAAAAAAAGTGATTAGGTGTCTTTTGGAGTCTCTAATGATGCTAATCCACAAAGTACAAAAAAAAAATACAAGTTAAAATTTCAGTTTCTCCATATCATCAACTTCTTCTCCTTGAACCAGCCTAGAGTAAAACTGTGAGCATTCTGGGGCTACCAATAGCATAAATCAGTACTTTTCCAACATAGGTCCACGCCCCTTCGGTTATGTCACGAAGAAGCATCCTAGCCTCCCAAGTTTTGACACCATTTGGAGCAGCTCACATGCAGGCGGCTGAACGAGTGCCACGCCCTTTCTTTAGCACTGACATGTTTGGCGGTAATGCAGGGAGAGAAAAAAAGAGTAGTGTGGATCACTATGTCTTCTTTGCAGCGGCCATTGGAGAAAACAGTAAATGCTTGGCATAGATTGTCTCAGAAGTAAACGTTTTGTAGTTGTGTTAGAAGCTGTTGTGGATAAAGGTAATGTGAATGTTGAAAAGTGGGCAGTTGAGACTAAGATGATGTAGTAAAATGGAACTGAAATGACATACAAAGATGAATAGTGACTGTACGGGTGCCGCACCCGCACAGTGTCCCAGGACCAAGGCTGGCGTGAGCTTGGAGCCTTGTAGCAAAACTAAAAGCGCCTACTCCCTAACTAAAGTAGCCAGAGTTCGGTTAATCAGACAACAACTAATAAATGACCACAACAGAACTAAATACACAGGAACCAAAGGCGGAAGCCAGTGGTTAAGGTGACTATGAATATAATTAAGGGTTGGTAAGGGATGCATACATAAAGGATGACAAATGAGTAGTGGTTAGTTTTCAAGTCGTACTTGATTTGTCTGTGACTGAGTCCCAGACAGTGACCAGTGACTATGGCAAAGATTGTAAAAAAAAAATAAAGGGGGGGGGGGGGGGGGGGGGGGGGGGGGGGGTGGGGTGGTGAGGGAGCTAGTTGTAAAAAACCTTTTCTTAAATGTTGAAGAAAATAAATTAGGGTTGCTTGTATATAATAAGGAAACAAGGAATTTAAAGCCAAAGTGTTAATTCTAAAGGAGCACTATTTAAAGTCAAAGTGTTAATTCTAAAGGAGCACTACAAAACTTGCCCAAATTGAGAATGGTAATTGATTCTACAACCAAAATAGCTATCAACAGCTCAAACACAAACTGGCCATCTTCTTCCCAGCAGAGTGAGTGTTGAAAGACCAGGTGATGCAGCTCCACTACAGGGACTCTGATGGAGACCTTACTACTGTGACTACTGACTCAGAATTCTAGGATCCCCTGGCCCAGCTCTCCCTGAATACAGTGGGGAACTAAACATCCTCTTCTCTTCCCATGGAAATGTCAGGCATGCCATCTCAACAAGCAGGCCCATAGCCAGAAGAAAGAAAGCCACACCCATTTTTGTATCCTTCATTTATTCTTCCATAGCAATTTTTTAAAAATTCAAACGGCTAATAATTTGTTCTCTGTCCTTTGTAGGTTCACTGAGTATGAAATATGTCCAAGAGAAATAGCTAAATAACGAAGAATTTCATTTCTGGACATGATTGAACAGTTGATAGTGCAGAGTTGGGGCTACATCGTTTAATTCCGGTCACTCAAAAGAGGGCCTGGCTGAACCCTTGAACCCCCCCCTTAACTACAGGTATGACGAGCCACACCTACTCAACAAATGGCTACTCCAGCCTAGGCAAGAACTCGGAGCGAGCCAGCTCAGCCCACGGCTTTCATTCTTTACGTTACCTCACAACCATGCATACCTACGCATGTGGGACTTCTCTCTTGGTTTGACGAGTAGAATTATTTCATGAAAGCCCTATGGCTCTTTGCCAGAAATTAACAGTTGGTAAGGTATCATCTCACACACAGATTACATTGGCTGCACACTACAAGCTATGACTACTTCAACTTTTCCACACATTTCAGATTACCACTCAACACTGGACTGCAGTATCCTCTGACACAACAATTAAAGAATTATTCCTGGAACCCAGGCAGAACCAGGGAGAGAGACGGTAGCCTGTAAAAAACTAGGATATGTTTATATCAATTGCTGGTTTGTTTGTCAATGTTTTTTGTTGCTGTTGTTTTATTATTGCTTAAATGCTTTATTATATTATAGTTGTTGTTTTTCTATTAGCTGTCGTTGATTTGTTGTTTTTTATCCATTGATTCACAATCCGCACTGTATAATAAAGATCTTATTATCCCATTATATTAATGTGATTGTAATGAGAGAGACAAACAACACCAACCATCAATTTGATCAATTTCTTAATTTACAACTCCACCAAAATACAGAAAACTTAGTTTTACTATAGCGTATTGGAAATCCTTAACTACAACATCTAAATGAGCTATAACAAATAACAAATCACTTAACAAAACTTCAACATTTTTCGATAAGGCTATCACTTTCCACTAAGCCACGCCCACTTACCTGGAGGTCCACATGAATGGCAGCCCTGGTCAACTGTTCTTCCATCTGATGCCAAATGGATGTCACTTTGCTAGCCAAGACCTTCTCAAACGTCACTCTCTTTTGGTGGGTCTCAGCTGCATCTATGTTCACAGGTACTGGGCCAGCCTCGTCAACTCTACTGCTGAAGGTGCTATCAGTAACTTTGTCTTCCTGGCGACGCTTCTCTTGTGCTCTCTACTTGCACACACATACACATGCACACACACACATACACACACATGTACAAATACATGCACATACACACATACAAACACATGCACATACACACACACAAACACATGCACATACACATACAAACACATGTACACACATACAAACACATGCACATACACACATACAAACACATACACACGCGCATGCACACACAAACACACACACACAAAGGATCACTCAATTATCTTACTAATAACAATTACTACCCAGTATTGTTGTGTAGCTTTGATTTCAGGCAGAAAAGCTCATACTGTGAGCCACTCCCACTTCCTTATTCCCGACACATGCCACGACAACAGAAATCAAGATAAATATTTCTTAAAACAACACGTCATTCGATTACACACACGCACACACATGACACTAAACAAACAACTGCATTAGCTGAGGAAAAGCGTAAATAATAACAAGTTACCAGCGTTCTATTGTGGTTGGAAGCCACTTCTCTAGGAAATAGCACCACCATGACCCAGGAACTAAACACCACCATGACCCAGGAACTAAACACCACCATGACCCAGGAACTAAACACCACCATGACACAGGAACTAAACACCACAAGCATCAGTCACGACTACAAAAGCTTGACTGATGAGCTACATGTATGTACGTACTGGACACCAAAAACATACAAACGGCAATCAAGTTTATTTAGTAACTTTCATTGAGCTTAAGTGAACCACAAGTAGGAAATATGGTTAGACATCAAATATCGCTGGTTAAATGTCAATTGTCACTGGTTAAACATTAAATGTCACTGGTTAAACATTAAACGTCACTGATTAAATGTCACTGGTTAGCCAAAAATAATGGCATTCTTTACCCCACAAATTAAAAATTCTCACTTAAGCTTGTACCTAAGACTGTTCCAGCTCACCAGCCACCTTGTACCCTATTCATTTAGCTACTACTGGTTTCACTCAGCTACTTAGTGTTAGGATGACCTTGAAACAACTCACGGAAGAGCTGAGCAGGACGCAGTCCATTTGCACGCAGAGGCTGAGTATTTCCACGGCAACCTCCCTCTCTCTGGGTCGGGACAACCACAGGGGCTCATCTAGACGTACAAATACTGCACACACAAAGAAAGAAAGTAAATCATTGTAATAATGACTCATGATAGGCAGAGTAGTCTGTGTAAAAAAAATATAATAATAAGCTAAATACTTTCCTAAATTTCTTGCTTAGTATGAAATAGAATGCAATATGGTCACATCTGTCCTGCATGTTGCTATTAATCCTCTGCTACTCTTCTATGACATAAGATTAACCAGGCTTTAACCTAGTGTGAGGGGGCAGAGAAGAAGTTTCAACAACTAACTTCCCAGTTTCCCCCCAAACTTATAAGTTTTCGTGCCCCCCCTAATATTTGCGTGCTGTATGCAGGATGCTGTTGTCGATGCTGAACCCAAAATTAAAGCATTTAACTCGCAATAATTTCATTCTCACTACTTTTTATAAAAATAATACTTTTCCCTTGTAGCTTGGTCTAGATAGAGATGGACTGGAGGCACAACCTACGCATGCAAACATGCACAAGCATGCACACACACACACATGCACACACACGCACGCACACGCACACACACTGAAGCACAGCAGCCAGAGTTCAGTTCATGTCAGTGGTTACCAGTGGTATTGTATGATGTACTCTAATAGCACAAAATAGCGAAGCGAGCGATGCATGTTCCCTGTAATTGCAGCTATTCCATGCATGCTTGGTGTGGCTACAAAATACTGTCAGATTCTTTACTTTGCTACCTGTTTCTGTTTAGTTTTAGCTCTCCTCCTCCTTGCCCTGTCTTTTTCATTTCTTATCGCTCTCCTTACTAATTTTTCTTCAGGAGTTTCGAACGCCCTCAAAGCTCTTGACCGAGCGTTTCTACGTTTTGTCTACTGGGCATCGCTACTTCGTACGGCGGGTAAACAAAACAAAATGTTGCTAAGAAGGTTACCCGGCTCGCGCAAGCGCGTAGGAGAAAGGGTACACACGTACGCCCACGCAAGAATAAAAACAATTTCTAGACCTAAATATATATATATATCACGAACTCATTAGAGAGTCAGCTCCGCTCGCTTCGTTGAATTACTTCATCACAGCCCCTGTGGGGGAACCTACTCCCCATGCTCAATTCAAATTATGACAACCTCTGTGGTCAGCTCATTGATGCCTCTACTGGCTCTCCCATTGTCTAGGATATGTTTTATGCATAACAAACCAGTCATAACACTAACCACTGCACCACAATGAAAACCACACATAATTTACATCATTCATCATTCTATTGCTGCAAAAATTCCCTTCCTTTAGTAAGATGTGAGGACTCTGCTTACTGGCAGAGGAGCCAGACACATATAAGTATTTAAAGTTGTATAAAGTTGTAATAACTGCACAATACCATGCAATTCTAATTGTTATTACAGTTTTGTTTGTTTTTGTTGCATAACTTTAACATCATGTATTAAAATAGACCATGAACAGCACATTCTAGTTGAGTTGTATTTCTTGCTGAGATAAAGAGCAAACAATCATCATTATAAAATCTAACTTGCAAACTTCACTGCAGTACACAATAGAATACTTATATACACTATTAAAGGAACCTTTTAATTTGTTCCCCATAAATGATTATTCATTACCAACAAATTTAAGTGCCAAATATCAGCTGTGAACAAGCTCCTCCCGCCAGTTCCTACACAATTACTCTTACCTTCATTGGTGGGGTCGTATGAGTGTGGACAACTCAGAGCTCTAGGAGCTAGAGGTACCACATTCATTTCCTTCTGCGCTACAGAACTCGCCATCTCAAGTATTATCTACTCAGTTGCAAATCTTCTTCAACGTCGAAAATCATAAGCCAGCGGCTTTTATCGCTGACGGTAAAACCCCTTACCAACTACAATTGCTATGGTAAAGATCATCAAATATACTAGGTACTTAGGTGAATTATCATCATTGCATCATAATTATCATAAAAAATAGTTTAAGTGGACATGCAGTGAGAAAGTGTCTAAGTGTAATAAAAATTTAATAATAAAAATGAATATTTTTAAATTAGATTTCCTGGCTTGGACTCTAACACTCGCTGAAGGCAGGATATGACTCGAACTGGGTCTTTCAATTCAGTGATGTCACCAGCAGAACACAGCTGTATAAAACAATAACAACAGTCTTTAAATGCACAAAAAAATTATAAACCAATGTATGTATGTATGTATGTGTATAGTACGTATGTGTGTATGTATGTGTGTATGTATGTATGTACGTATGTAAGTAAAACCTTTTGCACGTACAATATGGGGAGATATTTTATGAGCATGTGTGTCTTCATAAACCAAAGGCAAATAAAAATATAGTGTGAGAATGAAACGTCACCCCCATATTACATATTATTGTACAAGGATGTGTATCATACACTGGATATTTTCCAAAACAGTCTATTGACAGAGTTAACATTGACTTTTAAAATTTCAATTGTCCATAGCTGTGCACAGGCATGTTCAATATAACAATGGTTAAGCAAAACACTGTAACACTAGCACAATAATGTAATATGTTTATTATACTTCGGATATTTTCATCGAGTATTTCTGCATTACGTGAGCGTTCCATATTTTTCCTTATTGAACGCTGCATATTGAACACTCAACACGCCACGCCCATGGACAGCTCTGGACAACTGAATTTTAGTTACCTCTGAATGTTTATTGTTTTGGGAGAAATATTCAATGTATAATAAACAATTTATTACAATCATCGTACATGTGGGGATGACATTACCCTCTCACGCTTGTATTTTCACTCACCATCAGCTTGTGAGAATACTGACTTACGCATACTTTGAAATACCTCCCAAATTGTACACCGACTCATGCAACAAGTATTATGATGCCAATTGTCATTACTCACTGCTTCCTCGGGCACTTTCAACTTCTTGCAGGCATTGATGAAAGCTGATATGTTTATGGTCTTCTTTACACTGGAAAGGGTCTACGAAACAAACCATTATCAACATGCATTGCACTTCAGCACACATGTACATGTGTACACACATACACACACACGTTTCACACGTGCACGACGACTCACATGTCCGGGCTGAGGCGTGTGGATAGTGGAAATGGTTCCTGGGTGGAGTTTGTTCACCATCTGGCACAGTACCACTCCATCCGTCACCCACTGGCCGATATCATCCGAGAGCTCCACTCCCACCAGATTTTCTATGGTCTGGGAAACAAGATGCACAGTGCAGCAATTATGACCACGCCCACTGGCTGAGAATTAAATTAAAGGTACTGGCACATCAGATGCTCAAGCATTTAATATCGTTAGATCTTGTTGAGAAAAAAATTGCACAATAGTAATACACTAAAGAATTATCGGATTCAAAACTCGATTGACAAGAGAAAATGCAATGATAAAGCATTTACATTATAGCAGGAAAAAGCATTCTAGATAACTGACAACCTGAAGAAAAAAAATCGAACTAAAGCTGGAATAAAATTTATGATTCAGATCATACACATAGTTACACTGTAAAGAGAGTGTGAAGTTGCTGTTAATGTCAATTTGGTACGGCATGTAAATCAGAACAAGACAAAAGTGATAAGAATAGATTAGTGTTATATGGTGTCCATTTTGACCTTCACCATTCACTGAAATCTCTCTGCCAGTTTGTACCTTCATATTTTTTACCCATGACTCCCAACCACACCCACATACCTGCTTGACATGACTCCCAACCACACCCACATACCTGCTTGACATGACTCCCAACCACACCCACGTACCTGCTTGACATGAATCCCAACCACACCCACATACCTGCTTGACATGACTCCCAACCACACCCACATACCTGCTTGACATGACTCCCAACCACACCCACATACCTGCTTGACATGACTCCCAACCACACCCACATACCTGCTTGACATGACTCCCAACCACACCCACGTACCTGCTTGACATGAATCCCAACCACACCCACATACCTGCTTGACATGACTCCCAACCACACCCACATACCTGCTTGACATGACTCCCAACCACACCCACATACCTGCTTGACATGACTCCCAACCACACCCACATACCTGCTTGACATGACTCCCAACCACACCCACGTACCTGCTTGACGTGCTGATTTTTTTCCAGCAGTACATTCATCTGCATCTGCTGCCTCCTGATGGTGTAGTTGGGGTCACTCTCCTTCAGCATCTTGAAAACATCCCTCTCCTTCCTTCGAGGTGATGCAAGGCGTGGCCACGTGCCATCCTTCGGTGACGACAACTTGTCGGCATCATCGTCGACAGGGTCTGGACTGGAGATAGATGGCAGACGTCTTGAAGCAGTGGGGGATACTTCTAAATCCTGTATCTCTATGTCGTTCATGATCAATGAACTTGAGCGCTTTCCTGATACAGAAAATAAAATCGTGACGTTAAACCAGATATACTTCTGTGTGTTTACAGAATTCAGAGCATAAATCTGCAGGAGGGCAGGTTGTAAAACTTATCAATTCAGTGGCTTAAATCAGAGCAACAACAGTAATGTTTGATGCTGCAAACCTTAATTTGGAGTATAGCATATACCAGCATAAGGCGCAATGATTATGTGATATGTTACAGTCATTACATTCATAAGTACAAATTATAGATCACATAATAGTATTCTTTTGAAATAAATTATGCTACTATTTGAGAAATTTAGACATTTTTTTGAAGAGAAATGTATTTGAATATGTTCTAAATTATAACCCTCACTCGCTTGCATGCTAGAGAAATATAAATGCAAATATTATGGTGATACTTTACCTGATGGTGAAGATTGGGAACTTTTAGTTGATTGAGATTTGTTAGAATTAGATGAATAGGAGGAAGTGAATGATTCAGAGGAACTAGATGAATTTGATTTGAGAGACCTAGGTGACATGGGAGATCTAGGGGATTCAGGAGAGCTCGGTGACACAGGAGAGCTTGGTGACACAGGAGAACTAGGTGACACAGGAGAGCTTGGTGACTCAGGAGAACTAGGTGACACAGGAGAACTAGGTGACTCAGGAGAACTAGGTGACACAGGAGAACTAGGTGACACAGGAGAGCTGGGAGATTCAGGAGAGCTATTAGGGGACTTGAGAGAACTAGGTGACCTGGGAGATCTAGGGGATTCAGGAGAGCTCGGTGACACAGGAGAGCTTGGTGACACAGGAGAACTAGGTGACACAGGAGAGCTTGGTGACTCAGGAGAACTAGGTGACACAGGAGAACTAGGTGACTCAGGAGAACTAGGTGACACAGGAGAACTAGGTGACACAGGAGAGCTGGGAGATTCAGGAGAGCTATTAGGGGACTTGAGAGAACTAGGTGACCTGGGAGATCTAGGGGATTCAGGAGAGCTCGGTGACACAGGAGAGCTTGGTGACTCAGGAGAACTAAGTGACACAGGAGAGCTGGGAGATTCAGGAGAGCTATTAGGGGATTTGAGAGAACTAGGTGACACAGGAGAGCTGGGAGATTCAGGAGAGTTACGGGATATGGGAGAGCTGGACGAATTAGGAGAGCTAGGCGAATCATGAAAACTAGATGATTTGGAAGAGCTGGATTTGGAACTTTGAGTACATTCAAGTTCTCCAGATGACTCAGGAGATTTAGTTTTAAGACACCGAGAAAATTTAGGAGCCTTGGAAGATCCAGGCAATTCAGGAGATCTAGATTTAGAACTTTGAGGAGATTTGGGGACCTGGGGAGAACCAGGCATATCAGGAGATTTAGATTTAAGACTTCGAGAAAATTTTGGAGCCAGAGGAGTGGTTTGGAAAGGAGCCTTGGTGGGAGGAGGAGTTTGGGGAGAAACCTTGGAGGGAGAAGATAGGGGAGGAGCCTTGGGAGGAGTTTGGGGTGGAGCCTTTGGGGGAGGAGATTGAGGAGAAGTCTTGAGAGTTTGGGGAGGAGCCTTGGGAGGAGCTTTGGGAAGAGTTTGGGGAGGAACCTTAGGAGGAGGAGTTTGAGGAGAAACCTTGGGAGGATTTTGGGGAGGAGCCTTGGTAGGAGTTTGAGGAGGAGCCTTGGGAGAAATTTGGGGAGGAGCCTTGGGAGGAATTTGGGGAGGAGCCTTGGGAGGATTTTGGGGAGGAGCCTTGGGAGGAGTTTGAGGAGAAACCTTCGGAGGAATTTGGGGAGAAGCCTTGGTAGGATTTTGGGGAGGAGCCTTGGGAGAATTTTGGGGAGAAGCCTTGGGAGAAATTTGGGGAGGAGCCTTATGAGGAATTTGGGGAGGAGTCTTGGGAGGAATTTGGGGAGGAGCCTTGGGAGGAATTTGGGGAGGAGCCTTGGGAGGAGTTTGAGGAGGAGCCTTGGGGGAAGTTTGAGGAGGAGCCTTGGGAGGAGCCTTGGGAGGAGTTTGGGGAGGAGCCTTGGGAGGAGGAGTTTGCGAAGGTGCTTTTAAAGGAGTTTCGGAAAGTGTTTTGGGAAAAGTTATGGAAGGAGCTTTGGAAAGATGAGTTTGAAGAGAAGCCTTGGAAGGTGATTTAGGAGGCGTTAGGGAAAGTGATTTAGAAGGAGCTTTAAAAGGAACTGTTTTGGGAAAAGTTTTGGAAGGTTTAAAAGGATGAGGTTGGGGAGGAGCTTTTGGAGGAGGGGTTTGGGGACGAGCTTTTGGAGGAGGGGTTTGGGGATAAACTTTGGAAGGAGGAGTTTGGGGACGAGCCTTGGGAGGGTGAGTTTGGGAAGGAGCCTTGGGAGGAG